>Ga0123352_10000309_pt1 | contig 58665 bp, 28 predicted proteins | sample TergutLab28metaG_FD_89700 | JGI IMG/M metagenome (GOLD analysis project Ga0123352, IMG submission 89700) | Labiotermes labralis P1 segment gut microbial communities from Petit-Saut dam, French Guiana - Lab288 P1 | ecosystem: Host-associated > Arthropoda: Insects > Digestive system > Gut ... | reverse complement strand
TAGGTACCGCCAACTGGAGTGATAGAAGCTTGGATACGGCCTGTAGCGTGGTTAGTACCAACGCTCCATTGTACCATAGCAGCATCGTTACCAGTACCTACGTTTTCTTCAAAGCCTACACGTGCTGTTACAGGTGTAGCGCCAAGGCTTGTAAGTGGAGTGATTATAGCAGTTCTGACATTGCGGTCTGTTGCACCTGGTGTGAAGTCAGCAAGGCCCTCAATCTGCCATGGAAGTGCTGTTCTCCAAGCGTTAGCTGGAACTGGCTCTGGTACAGCTGTAAATTGAACAGAACCGCCGCGTGTTACCCATACATTAGGTGTGCCTGTTTGAACTGCATTTGCTCCGATAGCATCGCCATTTTGAGCGAAAGCTGAAGCAGATGTGAAGCCCATTGCACTTGTGCCAGGAACTGGAACTGGTGTGTTCAGAAGTTCTCTAGACACTCTATGTTGGTAAGCAAAGTTGAATTGACCATGTATAGTGCCTGTTGTAGTAACAGTAGCAGTAGCGATTACACGGTTGGTATCCAAATCATCGGATGGATTCCATGCATCGGCATTTGCTTCATTTCGCGTCGGTGTTACATCAGCGCCGCCAAATGGAAGTACATCAGTAATGGTATATCTTGTGTTTGGTCCAGTGCCCCATGTAGCATGAGGTTCCGCCAAGAAGCGTACAAGAGTACCAGCCGGATGGCTTCTGGTTGCGCTAGACTCAATAGTTTCCCAAGTAGTGCTACCTGGTACTTGACGTTGAGCTGTAATGCGACCTTCTTGATTGCCGCTGCCTGTTATCCATTGGATAGTGCGCTCGCCGCCGCCGTTATCATCTTCATTTAGTTCGAAACCAACAGCAACGTTAATTGGGTTGCCGGCCAAACCAGATGTAGGACGGATTGTGGCTGTTCTTACATTGCGGTCTGTAGCTACATTGCCTACAAGCGAGACACCTGGGCCATTGGTAACTAGCCAGTTGTCATATGTTCTCCAAGCACCAACTGCTGGGTCGGTAGATGGGGAAGCTGTAAATGTAGCAACTGCGCCTCTTGGTACCCATGCGCCATCGCGAGCAGGTACAGAGTCGAAAGCAATTGTACCACGAGCCGGGTTGGTTGGTGTAGGACGTGTGCTTACAGTCACTTGATGCTCATAGTTAAAGCTAAACGCAACATTTATGCCGCCTGTTGAAGGAACAACAGCAGTACCGATAATACGGGCATCTGTCATGTTCATTGGGTCGCCTAGGTATGGCTGACCTGCGGCTGCTAGTATTGTAGCATTGGTTGTACCGGAATTTACACCAGATACAGTAAATCTTGTGGTATTTCCTGTACCCCAAACTTGATTGGTTTGTGCAAACCAGCGTACTTGAGAGCCAGGAACATGCTCATAAGTAAGGCTTGGTTGGATTTCCTCCCAAAGTGTCCACGGGTTTGCAGGATTACCGGTAGGTCTTCTGATTTCACCAAGGATTTCACCGTGATGATCTGTAGTAGCAGCTGGAACTGTCCAGAAAACATGGCCTTCGCCGCCTGTACCGCCGCCACCTTGTACAAATCCTACACTAACTTCGATTGGCGCATTGCCAATAGATGTCATAGGAGTGATGGTAGCTAATCTTACATTAGCAGCAGGAACACCATTAGTGAGAGAAACGCCACCATTATTGGTGCTGATTCCCCAAGTACCTGTTACCCAAGAGCCAGGAACTGGAATTTCAGATGGAGCAGCTGTAAATGTAGCTTGCGCGCCTCTTCTTACCCATGTGTTGCCGGCTTCTGTAACGATATCACCAACAGGTGCTGTTACGCCAAGGGTACCATTGGCTGGTGAAGAGGTAACATCTGTGCTAACTCTATGCTGGTAAGTGAATGTGAATATACCGTTTACGTTACCTGTTGTAGGAACAGTAGCGGTAGCGATTACACGGGTCAAATCCAAATCATCGGATGCATTCCATTGGCCTGCAGCGGGCTGCTGGAGAGCCGGGGTTGTTTGTGCAGCCGGTACAGAAGCAGCAATGCTTTCTATACGGTATCTTGTAGCTGTACCAGTACCCCATGTAGCATGAGGTTCCGCCAGGAAGCGAACCAGAGTACCTGGAGCAAATTGTGTGTTGTCATTGTTCAGGTTTACCCATGTGGTTTCGCCTGGAAGCTGGCGTTGACCTACGATAACACCGGCATTGTCGGCTACGGACCAATTGATGAGACCATTGTCGCCACCGGTAGGTACGTTAAGCTCAAAACCAACAGCTACATTAATTGGGCTGTTGCCAATCGGTTGCATTGGAGTGATTGTAACGGTTCTTACATTAGCAGCCGGAACGCCTTCAGTAAGTGTAAGACCACCAGCATTGGTGATTGCCCAGTTGTTAGCAGTTCTCCATGTGCCAGCAGGAACTGTTACAGTAGGAACAGCTGTGAATGTAAGAGGTGTGCCTCTATTTACCCAATCGCCTGTTGCAGCGGCAGGAGTAAAGCCAAGCTGACCATTGTTGGTCGGTGTTGCAAGAACGCTTGAAGTTACTCTATGCTGCCATGTAACAGATGTTGGGTTAAGAACTGTAACGCTATTTGCAGGCATTGTCCAGTTGTTTTGGTTAATGCGAACAAAACCGTTTTCAGGTTGGTTTGTGTTGTTTTGGAAAGTAGTAACTTCAGGTATAACGATAGCTATGCTATATCTGGTAGCTGTACCAATACCCCAACCAGAACCGGCAGGTGCGCCAGGCTCGGCAGCTGGAATTGGACGCACATTCCAAGTGATAGCTGTACCTTGGGTTACTTGTGTGCCAGAAGCTATACGCTGACCCGCTGCGTTCTGGGCCTGAATTTGCAGACCGTTGTAGAACTCAGGATAGGTTAGCAAGAATTGGTTTGCACCAAATTCTACATTGGCAGTTCTTGGGCCATCAACAGCGATAGCACGTGTTTGTGCCGCATTTGTGCCGGCAGATGCCCAGCCTGTTGTTGGGTTAAGAGTCCATGCTACAACGCGGTTGGTTGGGTAGCTTGTTGGGCTTGCTGTGATGGTCACTTGATCACCACGGTTAACCCATGTACCGCCAACATTTTGCGCGCCGGCAGGCGAGGATGTAACAGCACCCGGGCCTGTAGACGTAGCAGTAACTCTATGCTGCCATGTGGTAGCAAACGATACGGTAGTATTGCCAACGCCCATAATGAAGTTAAAGGCATCTTGGAAACCATTACCTATAATATCAGTATTGTTGCCTATAACGGTACCAGCATTTGTGCTGGTGATGGTGTATTGAGAATCCGCGTTGTAACCCCAGTTAGAACCAGCTGGTGCGCCAGCAGGAAGAGGAGCTGGAATTGGACGCGAACGGAAAGTAATTATATCGCCAACACTTACATCTGCAGGAGAAGTGATTACGGTTCCTGCGCGGCGAGCTTCAATTTCTACACCATTTACCCAACGATCCCATGTAAGTGTAAATTCACCATGGATCCAGCCAGCCAACACGTCAAGCGGCACATTTGCCGGGTTAACGGTTGCGCCTAGGGCTGTTGGAGCAGGTGTAAATACTTGACCGGTAGGGCTAGCAATATGCCAACCATTTGTTGCGTTAACAACAGGGTTGAACACTTGGCCAGCAATTGCTGGTGTGCCAGCAAAGTTTACAGCTTCACCACGGTCTACCCATACACCAGCAACAACAGCAGGTTGACCATTGATGGTCAGGATACCGGCTTGTTGGCCTGGATGTACGGTAAATCTGTGGTTGTGCTGCCATTGAGCTGTCAGTTGAGCCAAGCTCAACACGTGCAATGGCACTACAGTTGGGTCTACAAATGGCATTACATACGTAGCTGTAGATTGCCATGCATTAGATGTCTGCTCTATGCCGGCAGGCTCCAATCTGGAAACACCTGTTGCGCCTGGTACAGGTACATTAATTGTGTATCTACTTCTGTCGTTGTTGCCAAAGTTGTTTGGCGCAGTAGTTACAGGCATAGTTTGGAATGTAATGGTAGTGCCTTGCGTTACCCATACTTCAGCAGGGAATGGAGGAATATCTGTGTCTGGAGTCCATTGAGGGCCAGTATGAGCACGCATTTGGATACCTGTGCTTGCCGGTGGAGGAGACCATTGGAAGTTAGATTGGAATCCTACCGTAAAGTCACGGTTAAACACGTTTTGTGGACCTGTGATTTGGATCTGATGAACAGTACCAAAACCAACATGCGAAGGTGTTCTTGGAACACCAAAGAATTGGTTGTTTGTACCAATAACAGTTGCGGCGGCTTCGGTAGAGCTAAATGTCCAAACCGGTCTTGTGCCCATAGGAATTAATTCTGGGTTCAACTGAATGGTTACAGGTGTTTCTTGTTCAAATCTGATGAGTGAGTCATCAGTATATATAGGTGTAGGTGTAACATTAAAGTGATTCGCTATGTTTGTATCAAATGTTGGATTTGAAACACCGGTAATCTCCGTAACACTAATTTCAACTTCCATTGTCACCGTGCCAAGACCACGAAGATCCCTGTTGTTAAACGGGTTTGGCGGGTTTGTTACAGGAAGACCATGGGCAGGGCCAGAAACCTGCATAGGAAGAACTTGTGTGTGTGTTATGCCCATAAAAGTATTAACATTAGCCAAGTTCCAGGCAGCAACTGCGCCGCCGGCTGCAGTAGTAACGGCTATATTCGATAAAGCAAAAGTTGTAAAGCCGTTCGGTGGCACTGCGCCCGATGCGTTGTTAGCAACAAACATTTGGTGGTTTGGAGCTGCTACAGCTGCACGTGTAGCTGGGAAGTTTGGAACAGGTGCGCCCCAAGATACAGCAGGAAGACCAGAGAAGTTACCATAAATTCGCGCTGTGGGGCTAACGCGGAAATTACGAATTTGGCCTGTGGCCACATTCAAACGACCTGCATTATACCATACGCCAAAACCGCCGTTTTCGGCAACTCTACCATGGATAACCAATGGAGGCGGGCCTGTTTGGGAAGAGAATTGCTCAATACCGGAGCCTCTGTTTTGCCAAATTTCTGCACCTTGATGTACAAGGATAGGTCTACCGGCACCGGGACCTGTTGCAAATATAGCAATACCACCATTTTGGTTAATGCTGGATGTGCCATGCAGGATAACAGCTTGGGAGCTGGCATTGGTAGGAAGAGCCATACCATGAGAACCATTTCTACGGATAGAAGCGGTATCAAATAGCTCGTTAGTACCGGCTGTATCGCCGGAAGATGTTCTAACCATACCTATACTGCCATTGTACTCTATACGTGCATTGTCACGCATGCTGAAATCATGGATATTAAAGGCATACATACCAACTTGGCCATTACGTCTGATAATGGTGTTTCCTTGAAGATGCACTTGAAGCTGATCCGGATTTGTGGTCATACCATGGCGGCCATTGTTTTCGATAATAGTATTACCGGTAACAACGATAGAACGATTACCACCGGCTTGTACGGAAAAACCAGTAGCACTACTATGTGTAGAATGCTCACTTGGCGTTGGCAGATTTGCCACAAGACCTGCGTTAGTAGGGCCAATCTTTCTAATACCGTCAAATGCGTTATTTCTGAATCGACCGCCGTGAATTGTGAAAGCACCCGTATCATTCCCGCGGCGGTGTTCAAGACCAATACCAAAGCCTTGTACTGTACCGTCGGTAATGTTAAGACGACCGACAGGTCCTGCTGACGGAGCACCTGTGTTTGTAGGTGGACCCATAAGAAGAATACCGAAGCCCATGGCATCGCCTGTACCAGGTTGGTTATCTGGGCCTGCGCCTCTTGGGCCTGTTATTGTACCGCCCGTCATGTTAAATACAGAATTTTGACGTACGATAACGCCAGAACCTGCTACAGAGCTGTTTTGGATTGTAGCATTTTGCTCTAAATTGAAAGTAGCAAGTGTGTTAGCGGCCGGAGTAGCTGTACCTTGCGGGGATGAACCAACATGTACAAGACCTGCATCTATTGGGTTATTTACACCAGCATTAACATTGTTAACACCAGAGAAATTCATACCACCAGAGAAGGTAAGAATGTTGCCCAAACCGCCAGTAAGGGTAAAACGGCCATTGTTATTAGGAGCTTGAATGTCTATGTTTCTAAACATCAGTTCACGAACTGTGTTTAGATGTATAGTGCCATTAAGCATGATTGTGGTTGCGCCTGGAGTGGTGCCATTACCAGCGCCAAAGACAACACCCGCACCTGTGCCGGTAGGGGTAATGCCTGCGGCAGCAACGCCAATGTTGTTAACGATAAAGATACCGTGTACTGCGTGACCGCCATGTGATGTGCCAAGGTTGTTAAGAGCCCAAACGAATTCGGCATCAGTAGTAACGCGGAAATAGTTGCCATTGTTGCCGTGTCTGTGGACAGTTGGTCCGCCAGCCGGTGCCGCTACTTGGTTAATACCAGGGTCACCGCCGTTCCAACCTGTCCAGAAGCTGAAAGCTGCAGCATCAAAGAGAACTTCTGCATCAAGCTCGGCATCAATAGTGATGATAACATTGATGGTAGCTTCTTGATAAACTTCATCATTGCGGATGTCTTGAACAAGAAGGGTTGATTCGTGCTCTTCCATCTCATATTCGCTTTCGCCTTCTACAAAGATGAAAGCTACTGGGTTTTGTGGGTCTGTTTCGTCATCAATCATTACATTGATATCAAAACCTTCTGGAAGGTCATCAGATGTAACGACAAGATTGCCAACAAAACCATGAGCTTGAATAGAGCCAAACAAGAATTCTTCTGTTGGGCCTTCAATTTCGATGGTGTCGGCTGGGTTGCCGTCTATGTCATAGAAGCGTAGGTCGCCAACAGCCTCAGGTGCTAAGCCTTCGGTTGTGATGGTAACAACGATAGTCTCGATTTGATAAACTTCGCCATCAACCATGTCCATAACAGTAAGAGTAGCAACATGCATATCTAGTTCTTCATCAGATTCGCCTTCTACTGTGATGATGGCAATAAGCTCATCAGACCAGAAGTATGCGCTAGATGCGAATTCTATTGAAACGTCTACATCAAAGCCGGCAGGAAGATTGTCGGAAGTAACGACCAAATCGCCAACAAAGCCGTGCGCTTCCACACTGCCTGAAAGGAATTCTTCTGCATAGCCTTCGATGTTGATTTCGTTTGTGATATCGCCATATGCATCGTAGATACGAAGGTCGCCTACAACAGGCTCTTCGCCTTGCTCGATTGCAAATACGATTTCACGCACAGCATTTCTGGAGCCGGTTTCTGTGTTGTCAAAGAAATTGATAACAACAGATTCAAAAAGCATAGCTTCAGACATACCGCGAATTTCTACTCTAAAATCAACGGCAGTTTCGCCGTCCAAAAGATGTACAGGAATAATATTGCCAAAAACATCAACTGGATTTACTGCCCAGCTAAAGCCCATTGGCAAAGAAACTTGAACTTCAAGATTGCCTTGTACACTCATTACTGTGAAATAAGTGTAAAGGTCTTCATTTGTATAGCCTTCGATAAGAGCAAACTCATCAAGACCATATTGGTTAACTACTGACAAAGAACCCAAACCGCCGCCACCAGGAAGATCTGGAAGGACTGGAAGTTCAGGAAGTTCTGGCAATCCTGGCAATTCCGGAAGTTCCGGGCCAGTTACGCCGCCGTCGTAATAGTCATCATCATATGTATCGTCGTCATCGTCGTCTAGTACAGGGTCGTCGTTGTCGTCGCCTGCGCCAGGAATTTCTTCACCTGGATAGTCGTTGTTTTCGCCATCACCTGGCGTTGTTACATCATTGTCCGATTCATTGTTATCGACTCCACCCTCCGTGGATGAACCAGAATCTGCAGCGGCTGAATCGTTGCCGTCAGAAGCAGTTTGGTTATCCCCACCGGTTTCTTCCGGGCCGGTTCCCGAAGCTGTTTCAACATTGTCAAGCTCGCCAGCAAAAACAGTGGCAGGCATAACGGATGAAGAAACAAAAGTAAAGACCAGAATTGCCGCTATAATGCGTGCAAAAAAGCGTTCTTTCCTTGTTTTCATGCTCCATTCTCCTTTCAAGAAAATGTCTTGCCGTCGCCTTCCTAGCGTCGGCAACTAAGATTTTAGTTTTTGCCAACCCATTTTGTAAAATTGGTCTACTACTAACAAAGTTTGTAAAAGCCACTTGCCACTTAAGTTAATAAACCGCTCCCTTCACAAAGCTGTTTATTTGATTGGACACGCATTTTACGTCACTTTCACTTGACAAATTTTAACCTAGGATTGGAGCTATATGTCAATTGAGGCATCATGGGAAAAAGCCTTCCCGGCGTCTGCTGCAGGGGTTGCCCCCAAAGCATGGCGGTGAAAGTCTTTGGCCATTTGTCTTAATCCACTCGATCTGCGCACGAAGGATGTGCTGATAACAAATGTTGTGGCTAACGATATGCACGAACTTCCCTTGCGGAGGATATGTGCTTACTATATCGCTCTCTTTTTATTAAGACAGCCTGCCGCCAACCTTCCTTATCACGGTCTATCACGGCCTACTTCTCTAATTAATTGCCCAATACTTTTCCATGTTTCTCCTAAAGGAAAAGGGCAGACTCCGAGACGGAACGTGATAAGTCGAAAAATTTAGATGTCGAGATGCCTACAACGCATATCAATGTTTTGTGCTATGAAATGGGAATTTCACAACACATATCAAAGCTGGTTGTAAGTTTGATTTTCAATATTCAGTTTTGATTTGTTAAATCGCGCGTTGCAAACTTTATCAGCTTTCATAAGTGCTGTAAAATTTTATTGCTTTTATTGCCCTGGTGCTAAATTTCTACATAGCTATAGTGGGACACAAAAACAGATGTTGCAAATGTTGATGTCAGACAAAAACAATAAAACATACTGTTGCAGTTGTTGCAGGTTTTGCACGTGCAAAAATAAAGCTAGTGAAAATGGTACAGATTTTGGTTCTTTTGCGTTGGGTTTTAAAGATGTGTGTTGCTAAGATTTGTGGTACAACAAGCTAACCCTATGGCATTTTGGTTTGCCACAAGATGCGTATAAGGTGTTTGCAAACTTGATTATCCCGGCACTTTGCGCACGAAGGATGTGCTGATAACAAAGTGTCTGTCAGAAGCCGCATGCACGAAAGATGAGAAGTGCGAATAAGCGGCAATGTTGCATACCTTATGATTTAATTTTGCCTTGCAGATGTTACTTTGTGTTACATGTTGCAAAAGGAGATTTCTGTGATGCATTTTGCTTTTGTTGCGCCTTGCGATGTGGCGGAAACATATTTGCTATGAAGCTTCTACAGGTGGTGGGCGAAAGTGGTGCCCATGTCCGGCCAAGAAATCATATACAATACATTTCTCACTACGAAACCTATTATAGCACAAATAGAAATAATTTGCAAGTGTTTTTTAAGAAAAATTTTAAAAAAGCTAAAATCCCGTTTAAACATAGCTGTTGGGCTGGGGTAGGGTCTATTTAAATTTTGCGTACTCCACAAAAGACAAGCCCTATTGTTTGTTTAAAATTGAATAGTACCTTTACAAACAAATATTTAACTTAGTATTGACTTGTGATAAATTAAATGCTATAATCTAGAAAGGTGATTTTGACGAAAAGAGGTGTTTTTTATGACAACAATACACGATATAACAGAAAGCATCAGTCGCGTTATCACAGACGAAGCGCAGGCAAACAAAACCCGGGTAGGCTATGTGCGTGTTAGCACCATAGACCAAAACGAGGCCCGCCAGCTGGAAGCTTTCAAAGACCTTGGCCTATATAAAATCTTCGTAGAAAAAATATCTACAAGAGAATCCAGCCGCCCAATGCTGCGTCAAATGCTGGAATATGTGCGGGATGGTGATACTGTATATGTAAAAGACTTTTCGCGTCTTGCGCGCTCCACAAAAGACCTTTTGGATATAACAGAAGAAATGTCGCGCAAGGGTGTTAAAATAGTTAGTTTGAAGGAAAATTTGGACACAGACACACCCACAGGCAAGCTAATGCTTACATTAATAGGAGCAATATACGAATTTGAGCGCGAAAACATCCTAGAACGCCAGCGCGAGGGAATTGCCATAGCAAAAAGCCAGGGCAAATTCAAGGGGCGTAAAGAAATAGACCGGCCGCGTCACTGGGACGAAATATACAGTCTATACAAAAACCGCGCAATCACAGGCACAGAAGCGATGAGCCGCCTTGGGTTAAAGCGCAATACCTTCTATAAATTTGTAAAGCGCGAAAGATCGGATACCGACATTTCTGATACAGCAACGTAGCATATCCATTACAATTTCCTATAATTTCAAGCAAAAACCATCTCTCTTTTGCATAAACTAAGCAAAAAGGAGATGGTTTTATGAATTTTTACAAATATTTCACTTTTTTGCTGACCGCTCTATTAATATCTGCATCGGCCGCGCCTTTAAGTGTATTTTTTATATCCGAAAGCGTAGAGGGCGGCCAATCTATCATTATAAAGAATATATCCGCTGACGCCCAAGGCGACTGGCGCATTGCCCTATTGGGCGAAAATGCCGAGTATTTCCGTATAGATGATCAAAAGGTAGATTTTGAACATAGCAGCGACCATTATGTGCAGCTGCCGTGCAGCATACCCGTGGGCGGCGAATGGAGCTTTATGCTGACAGCCCAGGGGCTGGATGCTGGCCAACATTCTGTGGAGCTGGTTCTTTGGACAACCCAGGGGCAGCCGATGCCTCCATTTAATGGAACTATATTAGGAAGAAAGACATTATATTTTGTTGTGGACGAGCCGAAAGAAGAAGAGAGGGAAGAAATTAAAGAAGAATCCAATTATGTACCCGAGCCCGAAGGGTTGCCAGAAATCCCGTAAAATAAATACTAATTAGGGCACAAAACATGTGTATGTGTATGCATATACACATATGAACATAAACATAATTATAACCATCCATATATGTATACACATACACATGTGTATATGCTATTTACCAAAAAAATATCTTGCAAATTATTTTTAAATATGCTATAATAAACCTCGTGAGAGAAAATGAAAACACATGGTCTTCTTGGCTGGAAACGGGCACCAGTTTCGCTCGCCACCTGCAGAATTTGTACCTTGTGCACCTTCCTCCAACTCTTATCATAAAGACATGCAACGCAGTCGCTCATTTGCGCTTCTCATCTTTTGTGCATGCGGCTCAAATCAAAACTTTGTTATCAGCACATTAATCGTGCGCAAAGTGCTTGAATTACCAGGTTGCAAACGTCTTGCATGCATCTTGTGGCAAACCAAAATGCCATAGGATTAGCTTATTGTGCCACAAATCATTAGAAAAACCCAATCAAAACAAAGCAAAAAATTCAGCAACATCACCCAGGCCTTTAATTTTTGTGGCCTAAATTTTCACCTACCAAACTTTTGTAACCAAAAAAATTTGTTACATTTAATTTAGGTTTTATTTTTGACGTTCGATTTTTACCAAGATCGAAACTCAAAATTCTTACAATAAACACAATGTAATTTTTTAACAAAAAGAAATTGCAAAAAAGAAACTGCACAAGAATTTTTTATCAATAATTTATGGCGAGGGATTCGACCAGATTATTACAAAAAATTTCTTGGAAAAAATTTTCAAAAGAAATGGCAATAAAAAATTAGCAATGCAAGCACCAAATTTTTACAGCTAAATATTACCAAAACAAAAATGGCACTTGCTAGAAATAAATGGAAGAAATTTATGGCGAGGGATTCGACCAGATTATTCCATCTATTACCTAGGAAAGTGCTAGGATTTAAAACCAAACAAATTCCAAATTTTAGTATCCAAATAATGCCAGTTAAGAATAGAGATGTCTAGGGGGAAAAATGTAAATAATTTATGGCGAGGGATTCGACCATATTATTCCATTTTCTACCTAATAATAACATCAAGTATATTCTAGCATAATATGGATAAAAATGCTAAATTTTGGAATACATCAAGAAAACCAAAAAATTCCCTAAAAACGTTCCATTATTTACCTTCAACACAGATTCCAAATTTTAGTATCCAAATAATGCCAGTTCAGAGTATGGATGTTTATGGAAAAAATAACATCAAGTATATTCTAGCATAATATGGATAAAAATGCTAAATTTTGGAATACAACAAAAAATAGCAAATTTTGTCACCATATATTTTAAGGAGAAAAAATCAAGGAGGAAAAAATTATGTTTATACTAGAGGACACTTCCTAAAGCATCCATAATAAGGAAGAAAAAATGGTCTAGCGAAAACGCTACCTATATAATGTAAAAATTCCAAAACTGCCGCCAGGAGGGCGACAGTTAAAAATCTCGAAAGGAGAAATGAAGCATGCGGACAAAAAATGAACGCTTTTTGGCGCGCATTATTGCGTCAATCCTAGCTGTCACTTTCGTCTTGTCATCATTCATGCCAGCACCCATCATAGCAGGAGAATTTTATGGTGGCCCAGAGGCAGCTTCCGGCATAGATTCACCCGAAGCCGAAGCAGAAATTCCCCCAGACGACGACAGCTCCGCTACAAACCCACCATCAGGAGATGGCGATGGGCAAACAGACAATGACAATTCAAATGAGGAAAACCCACCACCGCCAGATGGCGACGATGACGAAGACCCCTATATACCAGATGAAAGCTATCCTGGTTTAGACGATGACGAAGACCCATATCTACCAGATGATGACGATGATACATATGCAGATGACCCTTACGACGGTGACGACGAAGACGACGACACCATAACAGGCCCTCCCATTACAGGGCCACCGGTTTTTCCTGTAACACCCGGCACACCTTTGCCCCCTTCTACAGGCGGTGCTCTTGGTAGTGCGCTACCCGTAATTAACGAATATGGTTTAGACGAACACGCAACAATAGAAGGCGATATAGACGAAGCTCTTTACACTCATTTTACAGCATTGGGTGTACAGGGCAATCTTGAGGTTCGCGTTAATTTGCCCGATGGCTTTAGCTGGGCAGTTAACCCAATAGACCCTCTTGGCAATATTATTCCTGTTCACCATTTGGATGGCGAGGGGACTGTTGATTTTAGAATAGACATCCTTGGCTCGTCCGAAGTACCTATCAACGATGTTGTCACAATTAGCATTTTTGACAACGCAGACTATGTGACACGCTATGCCACGAGGGAGATTCTTTTCCTTGTGGGACAGGATGGTTTTGAGGGGATTGTTCCGACTTCCCAGCCTGTAGATGTCTTTGTGTGGCCTTTTGCGGGTGTACCTAACCCCAGCTTTTCACCGTCAGTGGGTCATTTCACCTTTTCGGGTGCAGGATGGCAATGGGGAAATCCATTTGGATTGCCCCAGGCTATTCTACACCAGACAGGCGGCGGTACTGGTGTCAGCATCACTCTTAGAAATGAATTTATACCCCCGGGATCAATAGTTGTATGGACATTCGCTCCCAACGGTTCTACTCCAAATAATCAACCACCTATGGGCACTAACAATGTTATCAGAGGTGTAGGTGCAAATACAGTAGCATTTCAGGCTCAACATTTCCAGGAGCTTCCATCAAATCAGGGATTTAGTGGTTGGGATATCCACATCCACTTCGAAATCCCCATAACCTTCCCAACAACCCTGGCAGGCAGGGGCGAAAACCCTTCCCCCATTGTTCATAATTCCTACGAAATACGCGCCATTATTGGTGGAACTGTAGTAAATGGTCAAGTTGTCGGCGGAACAATACCTCCTACCAGCGGCGAATTACTCGCCCAATTAGGCGATACGATCCATTTTGAAGCAAGACCAACCCCCGGCAGCATTGGCGACAACACAAGAAGCAGATTTACATCCCAAGTATCTATGCCTCCAGGATTTAACAGACACCCGGCCGGTATAGGCCAAAGCAGCAACGATTGGAGGGTGTTTGCTTACACCACTGCAACTGCTCACGTTCATGCTGGCTTCGAACCTTTTCTTGTAGAGCATGAATTTACATTTACAGAGCATGCCCAAAGTGCCCCTAATGGCACATTCTCTACCTACAGAACCTCACCACGCCAGCCCATATCAGGCTGGGCACCACATGGCCTGCATGTGTCTTTCGAAGGCACGCCACCAAGCCCACAGCAGTATCATGGTTTTGACCCAGCCCTTTGGGAGTTTGACTGGTACTTCGGCACAGGCTCGATTGTCAGTAACGACCCATGGCATCAGCTCCATGTTCTTAACGTAGACCGACCGGTGGATGTTCGTGCCGGTTTCTACCAAACACATTTTCCGCTAACCTTTAGCGCAAGCGAGGGCGGCGATGTGCGCGCTTTTGTAAGAGAACTATCCGGCGCGCTTACCCCAATAACTTCTGGTACCTGGGTTCGCAGGGACATGGAAGTGGTATTTGATACAAGACCAACCCAAGCAGAACCTTTCAACAATGTAAATAGCCGATATAACGTTAGCTTCGGCGTAGTTACACCCGCAACAGCCGTAAGAAATATTCATAACCCCGGGCCATTTTTTGGCAATACAGGCTGGCTAAGATACTGGCTTCCGGCAGCCGCGCTTAATGGCGCAGGCACAATGATTATGCCAGGCGAAGCCACGAATGTAAATATTGTATTCGATTGGCAGCATAGAGTATTGCTCACAGCCCAGCAGGGGATAAGTGCCCCTGGAACTTATTCAGGCCCTCCCATGCAGTATAGTGTCGAAATTGCAGCACCTGCAAGCACTATGGATGTTGTGCTCAATAACAACACCAGTTTTAATGCATGGATAGACCGCGGCACAACCATAGACCTAGTGTCATCTGTGCCAGCAGGTCATGTAGTAGCTGCATTTAGAGATTGGTATACCATACAACCAGCTTGGACTCACACAGACCTAGGCAATGGCATCCTTAGGGGGGTTGTAAACCAACCTTTCAACGGTACTGCCCGTTTCGATTTCAATCTGCGCAGACTTGATTTATCAAGCCCTGCGACACCTTTGGAATCCCAGGTTCATGTAGCGCATCCAGCCACAGGTTGGGTTAATAGGTATTTCTCTGCAGCACAAACACCTGCATATGTTCCAATAGGCTCCGAGGTAACAGTCCAAACAAGACCAATACCTCTCGGTTTTGGAGCAAATGCTCAAACAAGATACGAGGTTATAACAAGTGTAACTGCGGCAGGCGTAAGCTCAAGCAATGTATCGGGATGGCAGCACACGAACCTTTGGCATACTACTACAACCTTCCCAATGAATCCTTCGCCGCTTACTACCACAGCCAACATCACTTTCCCTAGTCTCGAATGGCAACATTATGTAGAGTTTGAACGTCATACGGCAAGCGCAAGCGGCGGCAGGCTGTTTGTTCAAAACCAAGCAGGTGGGGAGATCTTTGGAGAACCTGCTACCTCTGATTGGATAGACCGCGGCACAGTCGTTACACTAACAGGTACGCCCCCGCAGTTTAGCGAATTCCATGTTCCATATTGGAGCGTAACAGGTGGCACTATTGGCGGTAGCGATGACCATTTCCGCAATGTTACTGTTAACTCGCCTGTAACTGCAACAGCAGGCTTTAGACGCATTATGCGCACACTTACATACACAGCTACCGCCAATGGAGTCACAGTTCGCGCCTATCATCGTGATGGAACAACAGGACCATGGACTTTTGCCGCCTCCGGCACCAGTGTCCCTGTAGGAACAAATGTACGCTTCGAGGCAACCGCAACAGCTGCCGGTTTTGGCGACAATACAAGCAGCAGATTTTACACCACCGCTTCTAGCTTCCCTATAGGTTTTGTGCCTCCTCACAATCAAGTAGGCCCAACCTTAGGAACAGATGTTTTTGAAATAAACACCACCATGCCCCTGCAAAATGTTAATGCAACGTTTAGCTTCAATTGGGAGCACCGCATAACATACGCTTTCCATACGGACAGCGTTCCGGGCGGCACATTGATTGTTTATGACGCAACTGGCAGCCAAATACCCCTTGCCTGGGATGGCAACGATTACTATTACTGGGTAGAACGCGGCAGCCAACTAAGATTTACCGCCGATTATCCAACGCCGGCAGAAGAACACAGCTTCTGGCAGGATTATTGGAGCGTAACACCAGCATCGGCAGTTGATAGCTCTGCGTTGGAATATCGCGTAGTAGATGTCAATGACCCCGTAGATGTTACAGTAGGCTTTAGGCGCACCCACGCAAGGCTGTATTTCGACCGTTTTGTTAATGGCGTAGAGGTTTTTATCATTTCTGACGATATAGACCCAAGCCTCAGCTTCACAGGCTTACTTCCTGATGTTGTAGACAACGTTGTTCAAGCCCTTTTGAATAATGGCCACTACCATACATCCGGAGACCATTTCCCAATCGACTTCCCTATTCGCATTGTAACAAGACCCATAGCGAATGGTTTTGGCGATAACCAGTTTAGCAGATATACCCCGGTTTCTCTGTCACCAGAGATAACTATAGCCAACGCCGGGCCCCATGTTGACAACTACTTTGTTGTCATAAACAACATCCCCAGCGATGTTATGCCCGACAACCACTATACTGTGGTCTTGGATTTCGACTGGGAACATCAAGTAAGATTTGAAAGAACAGACAATCTCGGCACTACAGACATCACCGCTACCGGTTTGACAGATGTAACCGGAGCAGGCACAAATGATATGCGGGGATGGATTCCACGCAACAACACAGCAATCTTTACAGCTACACCAACGAACTATCCACGCAATATATTTGACCAATGGACTGTTGTTCAAGTACCGGTGGTAAACTGGGGAGCTACAGGCGGCCCTAATGCCGGGGGTTCATTTACCTATTCTGGCACTATTACAGGCCATGTGCATTTGCAAGCAAGCTTTGAAAGCAATGTGCGCACGCTAACCATCAGCAACCCTGGCCCGGGCCTAGAAGCGCAAGCCGTTGTTACGCACCCTGTTGTAGGCACATTAACTATCGACTGGGCAGATACCCCTATAGATATTGTTAGGGGCTCTAGTGTAAATATCGAAACAATGCCTATAGCAACCGGATTTGGCCATGGCGCAGGCAGTAGATACACAGTCTCCGCTCTTGCTCCTGCCCTTAATGTCACAATCCCACAAGTAACCTCCGAAGTCGAAGAAGACATACCCAGACTGGTACTACCAAACTTCTCGATGCCGGATGCGGCCGTTAATGTGGCCATAGAAAGCAGCTGGGAACATCGTGTGCAGTATAATTACGCAACACCCGCAGATATCCCACGTTCTGTAGAAATACTAATGCAACGCATCCGTCCAACCCCCGAGGCAAATATACCGTCTCGTGATGCTTGGATTGCCCGCGGCGGTGCTGTGAGCTTTACCGCACAAGCACAAAGCCCGGATTATATGATAAGCGCGTGGAGTCATAATGTGGGTACTCTCACAGTAATAAATGATTTCACCGAAAGACGTACCGTAGATCCGCTGGAAGCACCAATAGACCTAACCGTAAGCTTCTCTAGAAGGGAGTTTATACTAAACTACACGGTGCAGGACAGCAGGGCTGTTGTGCAGGCCAGAAGACCGGATAATAGTGTAATAGCCGCCACAGATTATGTAATGGTTGGCTCTACCGTGCATTTCTATGCCCAGGCCGCACCTATTGCCCAAAATGGCAATCTTTCCAGATTCGCTCTTAACAATGTCGTTGGCACAGGCACTAATGTTATACCAATACCACCAACTGACCTTGTTACAACCCCGATTTACAGCGATACCACGTTTGTCCGCGTGGCAACATTAATCATGCCACCATCGGCAAACAATCTATACACCTTCCACTTTAATGTGGAGCACCAAATAGGGTATACCAGACACGCATCAAGCGCAAGCGGCGGCACATTGTTTGTTAATGATGCAACAGGCAGCGCAATATTTAGCCAACCGGCAACAACCGCTTGGATACCCCATGGCAGTTCTGTAACATTTACAGGCACACCACCGTTAGACCATGCGTTTGATTCCACTTTCTGGAGCGTTACACCTTCTGCGGCAGTTACAGCCCAAGGTGGCGACTTCCGCACAGCTACCGTTAACCAGCCTATAACTGCAACAGCGGGCTTTAACCGCACACATTGGCCTTTGGTATACACCAACAACGACCCCGCCAGAATAGAGCTTCGTGCCTACTATCTGTTGCCGGGCAATGTGCTGGGCGACCATATACCTAGCGGCACCTCTGCAGAAATAGGCAGAACCATAGTATTTAGAACAAGGCCTGTGCAGTCTGGCAATTGGTTCAATGCCAATAGCAGATACCTAACCACTCTCAGCCACTCCGATGGCTCGGCGGTTGGCACTGTAAATAGCGGCCCGCATTTTGGCAATGCTGCTTGGCTTAATGCGTACCAAATAGACAGCATTTGGGGCAATAACGAATTTAATTTCAGCTTTGGCTGGAATTTCCGTGTTGCCTACAACGTAACCAGCAACACAGGCGCAGATGGCCTTACCATCAGCGGCGATGTTGGCATCACATCAGCTCCTGCCATAGTTTCATCCGGCACAGGCTATAGATGGGTTGCCGATGGTGCAGCTGTAACCATAACAGCCACACCGGATAATTACCCTAGCACCTTGATTGGCTCTTGGACTATAAACCCAACCGGCTGGGGCTCTACATCCGTTGCAGCCGGTGCGCGCAGCTTTGTGGGCACAGTTTTGCAGCCTGTTCACCTAGATGTAGAGTTTATAGACAACCGCCGCCAGCTTACCTTTAGCCTAACCCAACCGGGTAGCGATATTGAATTACAGGTTGAGGTAAACGGCACAGCGGCAACAACCGGACAATGGCATGCACCAAATGCCAATGTTGTTATAAGGACACAGCCTTTAACAACCGGCGTTATTGCCCCGGGCATACAAAGCAGATATAGCGTTAATGTTACAGCTGCTGCCCAGGGCGCACCGCAAGCCACCAATAATATCACAAATGACAGCTGGCAGCAGGTAAGAACATTTGGCTTAGACCAAAATACTGTTGTCGTTGTCAACGTAACATCCAGGCAGCATCAGGTGGTGCTTAACTATAGCGGCTCGGGCAATGCTGGTTTCACAGCAACACCAGGCGGCATAGAAGCCCCCGGCTGGGTTAACCATGGCGATACCGTGGTTATGACAGCCACGCCAATAGGCTATCCTTCGTATATTGTGCAATCTTGGACACCAAATAACTGGGGAACATTAAATACCGCCCTGGCAGATGGTCAACAGACCCGCACAGCAACCCTTGCAGCGCCTGTAAATATGAATGTAGTCTTTGGCGAAAACCTAGCAACTCTAAATTTCAACGCAACACACAATAGCGGCAGGGTGAGGGCATTTGTAAATGGCACTCCCGCAGCCCCAGGAACACAGCATCAGGTAGGCTCTACAATTACTTTCGAAACAATGCCTATATTTGCAAACGAAACCGATGGTTTTATCCTTACAAATGCAGGCACACGAAGCAGATACACCCTGGCAGGTACAACAGGCATAACTTTAACCAACCCCGCCGCCACGCTTTTCGCTAATAGCGGCTGGCAGCCTGTACCAACTGTATCAGCCATAACCATGCCTACCACAGGCATAGATGCCAACTTTGTTTTCAACTGGGCGCATTACACAACCATTGCCGTAACAGGCACAGGTCTTGGCAATGCCTATATTGGCAGCCCCGGCACAAATTCTGCCTGGTTTAACCACAACCAAGCTTTAAATGCCTTTGCCAGACCAAACTTCCCAGAATACATTGTAGGCACCGCAACAGCAACAAACACCCTTGCTTTAGGTACCCCGGTTCAGCTGGGAAGCGGCGCGCAGCAGTTTAATTCTCCTGTAGACCGTCCTTCTGATATTGCCGTAACCTTCACCGGCAATATGTTTGAACTTACATTCAACCAGCCCACGGGCCTTCAAGTTCGGGCTTATGTAAACAATGTACAGATAGATTCCGGCGACCCTGTTGTGGTGGGTTCTACAATAACCTTCAGAACAATGCCTTTGGCCGCCCATCCATGGAATCATACCACCGGCAGCAGATATAGCATCTCAGGTATCAACCATGGAACTCTAGGATCTAATGTAACAAACATAATGCATAACAACTGGATAGATGCCGCAACCCATACCATGCCTGCCGCTAACACCCATGTTACCCTTGTGTCTGCATGGCAGCATAGGGTTACAGCAACCAGAACAGGCGCAGGTGCGGCCACAGCCGCAAACACCGTTGCTATAACCGGCCCGTCTACAGATGCACAGGGCTGGACAAACCGCGGCTTCGGCGCAACCATCACCGCCAGCCCTGTTACCCCTACATATGTAATGGGTGCATGGACGCTAAACCCAACAGGGTGGGGCGCAGGCACAAACCTTACACGCACAGGAGCAGTTAACGAACCCGTGCATGTAGAAATTCCTTTTGTGCTAAACACAAGAACATTTGCATTTGTGCAACCCGGCAATGGCCTGCATGTACGCGCTGTTATGGGCACGCCTAATGGCACGCCTATAACATCCGGCCAAGATATTCCTTATGGCACGCGGATTTATTTCCAATCCCAGCCTATACCGGGCCAGTTTGGTACAAATGCAAGAACCAGATATACCGTTAATGCATCCGGCACGGCTATAGCGGGTCCTCATACACACTCCGATGAGCAGGACAATGGCTGGGAGACTATATTCACAATAGCCAGCTTGACCCAGGATGCCGCAGTAACAGCTGTTAATGTTTCATGGCAGCATCAAGTGACAGTAAGCTACAACACAGGCGGTACTGCTTCCTTTACAGCTGTAGGCGGTGTAGCCGCCGGGGGCTGGGTTAACCGCGATGCAGCAGCAACCTTTACAGCCGCACCAGATCCAAACTTCGTTTTAACCGGTTGGACAACAGTACCAACAAACGCTGTTCTTAGCGGCACAAATGCCAGCTTGGTGCGCGAATCCACAATAACCGCTCCTCTTGATGTTACAGTAGCCTTTAGGGGCGACACAAGAAGCGTGACCTGGACAGCACCAACCAGCGGCCATCATATGGGTACAATAGTTGCCTATCGTGGTTCTGTAGCACCTGCAAACAGAATCACCAGCGGCACACAGGTGCAAACAGGCACAACCATCATATTCCGCGCAGTTCCTGCCTCTTTTGCACAAAATGCAGGTAGCCGTTATCTTGTGGAATTGACGGGGGCAGCCAATGTGGGTATATTACCGGCAGATCTGTACAATCCACCCGCCCATATAACAGGTAATAGCTATACCACCCTTGCCACCCTTGTTGTTGGCACAGGCAGCGGTATATATGGCTCGCCGGGAATTAATGCAAACTTTAGCTTTAATTATCAGCACCAAATGACAACTACTGCAACAGGAAACGGCACTTTGACCGTAACATCACAGTGGATAGACCGCAACAGCCCGGCAACCTTCACGGCCGCGCCAAATGCAGGTCATGAGATTTCCCTCTTTAATGTAGGCGGCACAGCTATCACTCCTGTTCCGGGAGAAAGTTCGCAAAACCATCTGGTTGCCAATGTAACCGGGCCTATAGCAGCAACTGCTGTATTTATCCCTATAGTGCGCACTATAAGCTTTGGGGGCATAGATGCAAGAGTATCAAATGCAGCAGCCTTTACAGCAAGAACTAGAGGACTTGGTGTATCTGTGAATGTTGCAAATCCTGCGGATATACCTTCGGTTACTGCCGCCCCAGGCTATGTGTTCCAGGGTTGGACTGTAACAGCACCAGCAGGCTTTACTGTCGCTCCGGCAATTCATACCGCAGCGGCCACCAACGGTACATTTAACATGCCGATTCACAGCCTTGTGTTTACTGCCGATATTTTAAGGCTTAGCGATGTTATCACATTCCCTAATGTTCCGGCCACCGGGCTTGCTCTTACACCAGTAAGGCAAACACAAACATCAGGAACAACATTGGCCCAAACCCTTGGTGCAGGCACACAGCAAAGCTTTGACCTAACAAACATAGGCAGCGGTGCTGTTAACGGCCTAAGCCTGCACTTGGTTAATGCTCCGGGTGCTTCAGCAGACCAGTTTGTAATCTCTAATGTCGCAGGTGGCAGTACTGTAACACCGGTAACAGGTATAAGCCTAGCACCGGGTGTTACGCAAACTTTCCATGTGAGACCTGCTGTAAACCTAACTGCAAATGCTACCACGCCAAGGCAATACACAGCAACAATAGAGGTTCGCCAAGGCACAACGCCGGTAACTTCCTTTACCGTGCAGTTTAGCGTATTGCCACAAATCTTCACAGTTACGCCTTTTGGCCAAAACCATGATAGTGCCCCAGGCCCTCTTGGTTCTGCCCCGGATCCCGTTGTTGTAACTAGCACAGCCCTGGCAGGGACCGATTTCGAGTCCTATGCAACCGGCCAAGTGCGTGTAACAGCGGCCGGGCCAAATGCAGGCTATAGGTTGGTTGGTTGGAGATTCTTCAGAACCGACGACCCAGCATCGTCCATTATGAATGGGCTGCCAGTAACCGGCACGCATTTGGCGGCAAACAACCTATCTAACCATCCTGTGTTTGGAAATGGCGTTGTAATGCTTAGCCAGGTTCTAACACCGGCGCAAGTGGCAAATTCTGCGGTGAATTTCGCAATGCCGGCGTATGATGTTACTGCGGTGGCATTGTGGGCGAGCGAGACGGGTACTTATTTCGATCTTCGTCAACCGGTTATAGTAAACCACTTCCGCAATGGTATCGCAATGCCTGCCGGGCCAAATAATCCGAGCACCTTCACCATTTTGGCAGGAAACCAAGTAGCAAACGCACTTTCGCAAGTATCCTATCCGGGAACAAGCAGCGTTGTGTTTGACAGATGGGAAGTTATAAGCCCACCTAATCTTGCTATGACCGCAGGCGGAGGAGCTACACCAGGTTTTGCGCCTGCTCCATGGTTTGTAATGCCAAGCCAGCCTGTTACGCTTAATGTTTATTGGCTAGGCACAACAAGGATAGAAATAGTGGGCAATGGATCTGAAATGTACTATATACAAAACATGGGTAATACGGTTGTAAATGTTTTGCCAGGAACGGCAGTTAATATGTATGCCGGTATAAGGGTAGGCTATGGCTTTAATGGTTGGGAATTCCGTACTGGCCCTCTGGATACTGATCCGCTTATAACTCCAGTGCCAACGCATACAGCTGGCTTTAGAAGCATTGTCACCACCCCAGGTGATGATAGAGTTTATGCTCATGCAACATGGAGAGTGCGCCTAGTGGCCCCACCAGAATCCACACCCGAACCAACTGCTACTCCGGATCCAACTGCTACACCAGATCCTACTGCTACTCCTGACCCTACTGGCACACCAGCACCGACTGTAACGCCAGGACCAACGGCTACTCCAGGTGATGGCGGTCAACAACCAGATCAAACACCTGCTCCGACTGCAACGCCGGATCCTGCTGGAACTCCAACACCTGAACCAACAACAGAACCAGCGCCCTCACCGGATCCTACTGGAACACCTGAACCCACGGCCACGCCGGAGACAACCCCCGGCCCATCGCCTGATCCATCAATGCCAGATAATAACGATGATGATGGAGATGATGGACCTGCCGCGCCGGGTGATGGAGATGATGACAATTCTGGTACTGTGATACCTGATGTCGATATCACCATCGCAGACCCAGATACAGGGGATGAAGGCTCATTGTTAGACGACGCAGGCGAAGAATCGGTATTTGTGTTAGACGATGGAATCAACAACAACTATCAAAGCACAATATCTGATGAGATTTCCCAGGTGCTTAATTACTTAGTAGAGAATGGCGGCATACCGGGTCCGCAGTTTGGTGTGGCTGGTATTATCGACATTCTTGAGGCAAGTGGCATAGATGTAAATGGTTTGGATGAGGACGAACTCATGGCTTATTTGATGGGCGTTATGGCTCCACTTGGTATAGAGTGGGAGACCATCACGCTTGCAGAGGGATATGAGGTAACCATCAGCATACCAGGCATCATATGGCAAGAAATCCCCAATCCACCTACAGGTGACGAGCAAAGCCGCACGGGCCTCATAGTTTCTTCTATAGGCTTGGTATTATCTTCGACAGCACTATTAGCTGCAGTATTAGCAAAAAAGAAGAAGGATCAAGATGTAGAGGTGGAACAAATTACAAAATAGGTAAAGAAATAGGCAAACAAATAGGCCGGGAAGTTTCCCGGCCTTGCTTGCCTATGTATGTGTATACAGATATATGTATATGCATACACATACATATATTATTAAACTTGTACCAAGGGCGAGGTCTTGCTATCTTTAGCCATGTTCTTCCTGTTCTCCAGATTCCTTTCTGCCTGCACCAGCATTAACTTTATACGGTTAAGTTGATTTACTTCGCTTGCACCGGGGTCATAGTCTATGGCCACAATATTTGCCTGAGGATAATGCCTTTTTAGCTCCTTTATCATCCCTTTGCCCGTAACATGATTTGGCAGGCAGGCAAAGGGCTGGGTGCAGATTATATTTGGCACACCCATATGCAGCAATTCCATCATCTCCGCGGTCAAAAACCAGCCTTCGCCACTTTGGTTGCCCATAGATAGTATGGGTGCGGACATTTTGGCCAATTGGTCTATAGGCTTTGGGCCATGGAAGCGGCGGCTTTTCTCCAATGCGGCCACCATATGCTTTCTGCTGCGCTCCACAAAGGCCTCGCCCATATTATATGCCATTTTTGTTAATCTACTTCCGCCCAAATGTTCATGCTTAAAATTAAAATTGTAAAAAGTATACAAGAAGAAGTCCAGAAGGTCAGGCACAACAGCCTCTGCACCTTCGCTTTCTATCAAATTTACAATATCATTGTTGGCAGTAGGGTGATATTTGACCAAAATTTCGCCCACAACACCCACCTTGGGTTTCACCACAGCCAGAAGCTCCAAATTATCAAAGTCATGCACAATTTTCTCGCATATCTCCTTAAAAGACTTTGTGTTTCCATTGCGTACATCGGCTTTGACCGCTTCGTTCCAATACGCATACAGGGCATCGGCACTACCCGCCAGGGCCTCATATGGCCGTGTGGCATACAGCACTCGCATAAAGAGATCACCATAAATCAAAGCCTTTACAGCCTTTTTTATGGACGAAAAAGAATATGTCCAACCCGGGTTTTTCTCAAGCCCGCTTGTAGAGGCCGATATTACAGGCACATGCGCCAACCCCGCCTTGCGGAAGGCTCGGCGTATAAAAGCAATATAATTAGATGCGCGGCAACCGCCGCCGGTTTGCGACATCACCACAGACACATTATCAAGGTCATATTTGCCGCTTTGCAAGGCCTTTAGCAGCTGCCCAACCACAATAATGGCAGGATAGCAGGTGTCATTATTTACATAGCGCAAGCCAATATCCACAGCTTCTTTATCAATATCCGGCATCATCACAATATTATAGCCCGATGCATTAAATGCTTCTCTAACCAAATCAAAATGCATAGGCGACATTTGCGGACACAATATGGTGTGTTTGCTTCGCATATCTTTTGTAAAGATAGCCCGCTTTGGCCGCGGCTTTGGAGGGTGGGGGACTATGCCCTTTTTCTTGCGTTCCTCTAATGCCGCAAAAAGCGAACGTATGCGTATGCGCGCGCTGCCAAGATTGTTCACTTCATCAATTTTTAGGCAGGTATAGATTTTGCCTGCGGCTTCCAGTATATCCTGCACTTCATCGGTAGATACCGCATCCAGCCCACAGCCAAAGGAGTTTAGCTGAACCAATTCCAAATTAGGATGGGTAGACACATAGTCTGCCGCCCCATATAGCCGCGAATGATAAACCCATTGATCCCGCACATTAAGCGGCCCTGCGGCACTATTATGGGCATTGGCCAAATGGGATATGCTATCCTCTGATAGCACATCTATACCATAAGCAGCTATCATCTGCGGTATGCCGTGGTGTATCTCGTGGTCTATATGATACGGCCGACCGGCCAGCACAATGGCGTATCTATCCGTATTTTCCAAAGCGGCCAACATTTCTTCGCCTTTTTTGCGTATATTGGCCTTAAATTTGTCCATTTCTGCCCAGCCCGCATCAAAAGCAGCTTTCATCTCGCTTTGCGGTATATTCGGAAACTCTGCGCATAATTCCGTAAACATGGACTTTTTATCATCCAAATTGATAAATGGATTGCGATAGTCAATATCCAATGTGCGTATTCCGTCCACATTGGCCCGTATAGCCTCCGGATAGCTTACAACAATAGGGCAGTTAAAACAATCCGCCGCCTCTGCCACCTCGCGCTTTTCGTAGACCACAGATGGATAAAAAATCATGCCCACGCCTTGTTCTATTAATTCCATCACATGCCCATGCACTAGCTTTGCGGGATAGCAAACAGACTCACTTGGCATGGACTCCAACCCTTTTTCGTAAACAGCTCGGGAAGAATGGGGCGAAAGAACCACCCTATAGTCCAGTTTTGTAAAGAATGTATGCCAAAGCGGATAGTTTTCATATGTATTTAGGGCACGAACAATGCCTACAGTACCTCGCCGCGCTTCTTCCGGCCCAAGAGATTTATAGCCAAAAATCCTATTGAATTTATACTCAAATAGATCTTCGCCTTTTTGCGATGCATCTATGGCCATTTTGCCTAGGGGTTTTTCGCAGCGATTGCCGGATATAAAGCGGGTTTCGCCGTTAAATTTGTTTACGGTTAATAGGCAATTGTTTTCGCATAGTTTGCAGCGGGTCATTATGGGTTCTATCACTAGCTTGTCCAGCTCATCAGAGTTTAGAAGGCCGGACGATATAGAGTCGCCCCTACGTTCGCGGGCTATTAGGGCTGCGCCGAAAGCACCCATTAGGCCCGCTATATCCGGACGTATAGCCTCCACATCCGCTATCATCTCAAAGGTGCGCAGCACGGCATTATTGTAAAATGTGCCGCCCTGTACCACTATTTTTTTGCCCATTTCTGCCGGATCTGTAATTTTGATAACCTTGTGCAGGGCATTTTTTATTACGGCATAGGAAAGCCCAGCAGAAATATCTGCCACTTCCGCGCCTTCTTTTTGAGCCTGTTTTACGCGAGAATTCATAAAAACCGTGCATCTTGAACCCAAATCTATTGGGCTCTCTGCAAATAGTGCAATCTCTGCAAAATCAGGCACTTCCATATTAAGCGATCTAGCAAAGGTCTCTATAAAAGAACCGCAACCCGCAGAGCAGGCCTCGTTTAGCAACACATTATCTATCACGCCATTTTTAATGCGCATGCATTTCATATCCTGACCGCCAATATCCAGTATAAAGTCCACATCCGGCTCGAAATGCGCGGCGGCTTTATAATGGGCCACGGTTTCAATTTCGCCATGGTCTATATTTAGCGCGGCCTTTGCCAAATGCTCGCCATAGCCGGTTACGCAAGAGCCATCTATGGTAACATTCTGTGGCAATACAGCATATAGCTTCTTTAGTGCGGCCATTATAACTTTTAGTGGGCTGCCCATATTTCCCGAGTAATGAGAATGTAGCAGCTCGCCGTCTTCGGATATCACAGCCAGCTTTGTTGTGGTAGAGCCGGCATCTATGCCTATGTATGCCTTGCCGCTGTATGTAGCCAAATCTCGGCGGGGTAGGGCGGCTTTTTCATGCCGCGCCATAAAATTATCCAACTGCTCTTGGCTATCAAAAAGGCTGTCCATCCTGGCAATTTCATGGGTAATCTTTTTATTGTTTTCCAAATTATGTAGTAGTTTTTCAAAGTTTATGGTCTCTATACTGCCCCCGGCCATAAATGCCGCGCCCATAGCGGCAAAGAGGTGGGAATTTTCTGGGATTATTATATTGTCTTCTTGTAGGTTTAATGTCGCTATAAAACGTTTGCGTAATTCGGGCAAAAAGTGCAAGGGTCCGCCCAAAAAGGCCACATTGCCCCTAATGGGTTTGCCTTGCGCCAAGCCCGATATGGTCTGGCTGGCCACAGCCTGAAAAACCGATGCCGCCAAATCCTCTTTTGCTGCGCCCTCGTTTATCAGCGGCTGTATATCACTTTTGGCAAAAACGCCGCACCGCGCTGCAATGGGATGGATTACCTCATGGCCCTCGGCCAGCTTGTTAAGCCCCAGCGCATCTGTTTGCAGCAGGGTTGCCATTTGGTCCACAAAAGACCCTGTGCCGCCTGCGCAAATGCCATTCATGCGCTGTTCTATGCCGCCTGTAAAGTATATTATCTTTGCATCTTCGCCGCCAATTTCTATGGCCACATCGGTTTGTGGTGCCAAGGTCTCCACGGTACGGCTTGCGGCCACAACCTCCTGCACAAAGGGCACATCAATCCACTGCGAAATAGTAAGCCCGCCAGAGCCCGTTATGCGCGCGCAAAACACGGCATCGCCAAACTCCTGTCGGCCTGCCTCAAACAAATTGCGCAAGGTTTCTTGTATATTAGAAAAATGCCTCTCGTATCGGCCAAATACAACCTGTCCGGCATCGTCCAGCAATGCCAGTTTCACCGTGGTGGAACCTATGTCTATTCCTAATCTCAAATTTTGCGTCATTTTATCGCTCCTTTGCGATTTTTGCGAAATACTCTCACGCTATTATATCGGATTAATTGCTTTAAGTAAATAGCGCGATATAATCTCAGTATTTTTTACTAAGTCTATTACTAATCCATTGCATTTTTAGACATTTTTGTCCTTTACGAAGAGTGGGAGCTATGGTACACTAAAATAATTATTTAAGAAAAAACTTAAAAAGGAGATGAAGTTCTTATGAAAAAATTTACAAGAATGTTTGTTGCGACTTTTGCTGTGATAGTCATGATTATTTCAAGCACGACTGTAACTGCAATGACAACAGGGGCAATTTTTGATGACGCCACCTATCATACTCATGTGTTTGATGCATGTTGTCATCACGATAATATGCCCGGCTTAGATCAAATACTTTCGGTTAACATTCCAGAAAATCTTATTGATATTATGATGGATATGGCCGGAATAACTTCAGAACAATTACATAATGAGGAAATGATCATTGTATTTGGATTTGATGCCAATTTCATTGAAAACTTGGAAGCACTCACCTCTGAAGCGGTAAGCCCGAGGATTCCACAATGTTGCAGTCATATGAGCGTTGCTGTAGTACCTAGTGGTATGGAGTGGCATGTGCTAAACGCCGATAGAACTTCTTGTCTTTCAGTCAATATTGCTATGGTGCGTCGATGTGTTAGTTGTGGCTCATCACACGGAACTGCTCCCACAGTAGTATTGAATGGTTGCGGTTGGCGTTGTCCGTTTCTTGGTAGCTGGGCTCGATAAGTTTCAGTTGTTATGATGCTTTCCCACAATCAAAAACACCCGATGGAATGAACTCCATCGGGTGTTTTTGATTAACTAATTAAGGTCGGTTCTCAAAAATCTGATAAACATTTTGCAATCCTGCCAGCGGCAGGCCATCTGATGATATGCTAATGCTTACGCCTTGGATGTTTATGTTAAAGTAGCTGCCGCCCATGTAGCTTAGTTCTGCCAATAAAACCTCTGGGAAGACTATGTTGTGCGTTGTAGAGTTTATGGCCAAATCAGCCCCATTGTCTACCAGCAAATTAACCGTTTGCACTGAAAGCACTACCTCTTGCGAGCTCTGTGGCAGGGTTAGGGTTGGCAATTCTGCATTTAGCAGTACTTGATTACGTATTCTGGTATGGTTTAGCTCCGCCGTGGCTGTTACGCCAACTGCCGGTGTCGGTGCGCCGCCTTGTGGTACACCGGGTGCTGCTGCCGAAAATGTAGGGGCTGCTGCCGCACCGCCGCCTTGGGCCGGTGGCCCTATTATTGGGGCTGTTATACCGCCGCTTTGCTCTAGGTTAATCTCAACTTCCATTACATCGCCGCGTGAGCTGTGTACTATTATTTCTATGCCCGTGCCAACAATTCTACTGCCCTGATTGCCCGTGCCTGTAAAGAAATGGCTGTTGGGATTGGTGCCGGCATCAAATTGGTTAAAGCCATCTGTTGAGAAGAAGTGATCTTGCTTTGCTCCCCAGTTTACTACAGATGAGTTCAGCAGACCCGAGCCATCGGCCTCGCGCACATCTACCATCATATGATGGCGATTGTTGTTGTTGCGCATCATATCTGCCGGATTTGCAGAACGTATGGCATCGTCCACATGGAATATCATGATACCGCCGCGGCTGTTGGCCGCAGTAATCCATTGATTTAAGCCTGCATCCCATGTGCTGTCCATTTGGCGGTTTTCCACCAAGAAATATTGCGATGGGCCAGCAGGGCTTGTCACCATCAGGATATTGTAGTTGTCGGTGTTAAGGCTGTTTATATTGCCGCGCCATGTTCCGGATGACACTATGGTTGGTCGCGCATAGCCCAATTGAATTAATGACCAAGGGTCAAAAGCTGTCGGTCTGTGGCCAGCTGCTGCATCGTTTGGTCCGCGTCCCCAGCTGCCAAAAGCCATAAGGCTGTATGGTCCAACACCTTCTGTTTGTCCCGATAGGTCGTATAGATCCGGCAAACCCAAAACATGGCCTAATTCATGTGCTGCAATGCCAATGCCCATAATGTGGCCATCTCTTTGTCTTTCGCCATAAGCCATATAGCGTGGCCAACCGGTTTGGCCTACAGCAGAGCCTCTGAACTGCCATGCATGACCCCAAACTTGTCCGCCTGGGTTGTAGTTGTCGGAAGCTTCGCCGCCTGCAAATACAGAGCCAATGTGTACGCCTTCAAAATTGAAATCGGTGTTTTCTGAAATTGCAACTAGTGCCAGGGATAGGGCATCTCTTACAGATTGATGGCCCGTCGGCGTAGCCCAAGCGGTAATAGGGTGGTTCATGTGCAATTTAACATTTACTATGCCATTGTGTACACTTGGTGTAATTGTTACATCCACGCCATTTTGTGCCCAAGGCATATCTGCTTCCGGCAGAGCAGCATGGAATGTACCGCCGCCAATCACATTGCCCGCAGGTATGAAAATATCGTGGCCACCGGACATATCTCTGAAATAGTTGGCTATAGAGACTGCGCCCGGCGTGGTGTTAAAATACTTATTGTGATAGAATGCCGAGTCACGCATAAGCGGCATGTTTTCGAATTCTACAAGCACAATTAGCAGTCGTTGGTTTGTTTGTATATGGGGTGCTGTATTGCCTGCCGCTGTAGATGCCAACGGAGCAGATACCGGCGGCGTGTCTATATTCGCCGCAAAGCCATCACCCAGCATATTACTTACAAGCCCCGGGGTAGGTGTAGGGGTTGATGGGGTAGGGGTTGATGGTGGTAGAGTGCTTGGTGTTTGTCCCGGACCCGGTACACCCGTTACGGTAGGTGGTGTTACGATGCTTGGTATAGATGGTATTACAGGTGGTGTTATTGGCTGCCCCGGTTGTATCGGGGTGATATTGATTATTGGATTTTGCGGGTCGGGCTGCACAGGTTGAACTTGAACAACAGACGGCGTATGATCTACCAGCACGCGACCATTAAAAAATTCTACCATGGGATTGCCGGGGTCAAAACGCCAGCCATTTGCAATTAGCGGCAAAAGGGCATCGCGCTCTATTCTTGCAAATTCTGCGGTATTGCCGTCAAAGCTGCCTGTGTTTTGGCCAACAGGTGTAATTACCCCATCCACCACATAGGCATAACGCCAGTTTCCGCTTTGTTGGTCAAAGGCTACAATGTGCCCGTCTTGGTCTTCCCACCAGGCAAAAAATTCATCGCCCCGGAAGTTCAGGCTGATTTCGGTGTCGTCCGCCTGTTGAAAAACAAAGGCAAACGGATTAGCGGGCACGGCATATGTACTAGCAGGACTTGCAAACACAAAAGCCGCAGCCATGGCCGTTCCTATGACACATGACGCTATTCTCCTCTTTTTCATAATTATCCCCTCCTAGGATATATTGTATTTCTGGTATCAAATTAGATTTTTGACACCAAATATTATAAACATCAATCCTCTATATTCTATAACATAAATCAACAGATGTCAATACTTTTTGCAATTATTTTTTGCAATTATTTTTGAAAATATTTTGTTGACACAGGGAGGTGTTTGTGATACTATCAGATGTAAATATTGTCAACTTACATATTAAAAAGGAGTGTGTAGACTAATGAGAAAAACCTTGAAGGCCTTCATGGCAGTCTTTGTAATGTCCATCCTAGTCATATCAAATGTTACTGTTGCTACACTAGCAGCAAATTATGACCGCGATGAAAAAGTTTTGTTTTTATCAGATTTGCTTCATGAACATTCTATTGATGAACCTTACAATACTATTAGGATTTTTGTAGGTGCTGACGAAGCACTATCCGACAGAATTTCATTTTTTAGGGCTTCACTTTTATCAGATGGATATTTTGATATCTATTTAGATTCCGATATTGGTATTAGGCAGGCAACTTGCTGCTCTAACATGCATGTGATTACTACTACTGCGTCAATAGAGCATCACTGGATAGCAGGAGGTAATTGCACGCGTGTAGATATAGAGAGAGGACGTATGTGTACCAGTTGTGGTAGCCATCACGGCTTCTTCATAGCACAGACTCTCTCGGGTTGCGGAGCAACTTGCCGAAGACGCTCTTAGTACATAATTTTTTAACCGGGATGGTGACTTATACCATCCCGGTTTTATTATGTTTATATCTTATCCTCGCTAAAAATAATGTTTACATCCCCCTCGGTATACAGCATGCCTTTTCTTTCCGGCAGGCGCGGATATGGCGTGGCCTGGGCCATATTGGCATTTTTGGCCACATCTATAAATTTCTTAAAATACTCGTCCCTCGCAAAAGCCCTATCGCTATGCCCAATAAAAAATGTATCAAACGGCAGATGTATATTGCGCTCCAACATAGCAACATAGGTGCTTATGCTTGTAGATTCCTCCAAAAACAGCCACATATGCGGGTTTGCGCCATCGCTGGTAATCAGCACCCGGTCTTGTTTTGCCAGCAGGCCGATGGAGCCATGGGTATGCCCCTCCATCTTTACCACTTCCAGGCTTCTGCCGCCCAGTTCAAACACCTGGCCGATATCCATCTTTTTCAAAGTACCCGCGCCGCTTGTAATATAGGCCTCTTCGTCAAAACCCGGTGGCAGCTCTTTTGCGCCATCCAGCACTATGCGCTTGGCTTTTTTGCCCGTGTGGCGCAGGCATAGCTCCATATCTTCATCATAAATCCACGCTTCGCCAAATTGATATGCTCCATTGGCATGGTCTATATGCCCATGACCCAGCACGCATGTGACCGGCAAATCCGTAATCTGCCGCACCACAGGCATAATGGGCGCAATGCCATAGCCGGTATCGTAAACAACAGCCGCATCATCCCCCAAAATCAAATACATATACACATCGCCGGGGTCATAAATAGCATAAAGCCACGGATAAATTTTTGTCACCTTGTAATAGTCCATAAAAGCCTCCAGATTCCTAATTCCTAATTCCTAATTATCAATTATCAATTATAAACACCTGCGCCAGCCTTGCCGCCACCACATATCTGGTATTTCGCTGAACATTAGTACAGGTAGAAAGCACAAGTATCCTGTCATCTTGACTAGCCACAACGCCCGTATCATAAGCACGCCTGCGCATCATTTCGTTTACCAAATCTCCAAATTCCTCTTCGCTTTCAAAAAGCACTTGTATATAGTCAAAATCCATCCTATATGCCCGGTCTACACGTGTAGAAAAAGCCGAAAAGATTTCGTAGATAAACAGCATATCGTCTGTGATGATTTTGATGTATGGATGCGCTTCGAAGAACTCCTGCTCCATATAAAACCGCACATTATGAAACATAGTGCCATTGTTCATATTATGGCCGTATAGTATGGTGTTGGAATCTGTAAAATCCGGGGAATTGCGAAAATCCATAAATACCGAGCCATTAATATTATGATTGCCAAACATATCCCTATGTAGATAAAAATAGTTGTTGTCGCCTTGCAATATTACATTGGTAATATTTGTGCCTTCCACAAATAAAAAACCTACAATATCAGGATTCTCGGTCAGTTCTCTAGCTTCGATTAAAGGTGATGTATCGAAGGCTATGGTTTTAATGGTGGGTTGTCCATCTGCATCATGGGTTGTGCTTCCCGCCTGTACTGTATCCATCACAAGCTGGTTCATATTGGCCATTTGCTCTTGAAACATATCTCGCACAGTATTGGTCTGCCCTTGCGCCACACGGCCATCCTGCCAATACAAAAAATAGTCATAGGTAAAATAGCCCAATGCCCCGGCCGATGCCAGCATAAGCAAAATGGCAATATACAATATCGGGCTTTTTTTCTTTTTTCTTTTTTTCTTTGCAGCTTCCTGCTTCATATTCCTACCTCCCTGAAAACCTATATCTTTCCGTACCGCACTTCTTCGTATCTTTGGGTCAAATCATCAATATTCTCTTTGGGGCGTATTTTATCCGCTATCACCTCCGGTGTATAGCTTGGCCGCACTTCAAGCCCCTGTTTTATATGACTGTTAACTTTTTTGATATATGCTCTGCGTACAGGATGCTTTGCGCCCAGCCTAAAACGCGGCAGGAACTCTTTAAAGTCCCCCAGCACAAATTTTAGCCTGCTCATGGTATCATCGGGCATAAGCGACTGCTTTCCATCCTCATCCTTTTTGTTAAAGGCCTTGTATAGACCATAAATTAGTGCAGCCAAAAGCATGACGGCCAAAGCCACCCAAGCAATCACGATCAAAACACCCGTTATAATGCTGAATATGGCCGCAAAATTGCCGGCTTCTTCCCATTGTTCGCCATTTTCTTCTAGTGGACTGCCATACCCTATAAACCACTGGTCAAGTGGCAACTCATCATACTGTATCACATCTCCTGCTATGTTTCGCAAAATAAAAGCTATAAAGCGGAAAGGCAGCAAAAGCACGCTAAACACAAGACGCCCTAGAACCATTACCGCTGCTTCGCTTGGAAACAGCACAGACAATGCAGCAAAAATCACAATAATTATTAAAAATACAGCGATAAGAATATTGCTGACAGGCGACATTTCTGCGGCTTTTTTGTTTGTGCTGCTGCCTACCAGGCCCAGGCTAAACTGCCTGTTATCCATATGTATAAAAAGCACCACGGCAGCCAGCGAAATCAGGCTGCTCATGTTTAACAATATACTAATTCCTGCTATTTCTGGAAAAAAATATGCATAAAACAAGGAGAATCCTGCTAATACAGCTATAACCCAAACAGCCGTAGAGCCCTGCATATACCACTCGTCATTGGCTTTTCTGTACATAGAATAGATTACCGCAAAAAGAGTGGTTATCATAATTATTACAAATAGCCAGATGTTTGATATAGCCAAAAAGGGTGGCGCAAGAAACAAAATATGTATCCCGATAAAACGCCCCATGCTTTTTACTTTCGCACGCAGAACGGCCAGAAGGGCAAAGGGTATAGCAAGAAGCAAATAAATCCACGCGGCGCGGCCTGTAACCATTGCATATGCAATGGCAAAAGTATTGAAAAGCACAATAAAAGCCACCAGATTTGATAAAAAATCCATTAATAGCCCGCGTCTTTCTGTCATAACGCCTCCCAAATGCGAGTAGTGTCTGTTTCGACTATTCCAATATTATCATCCATGCCTTTTTGTGTGGGCACTACAACAAATACCGAGAGCCCTCTGTTTTTCATGCCCTCTACAGCATCCAAAAAATCCTGCTCGCAATATGGCGAAATTATCAAGTATACAGGGCTTTCGCCGTTGTTTTGTAAATTATTTAGATACGGCGAGATATGGCCTGTTTTAAGAAAAAGATTAATGCGCGCCAAAGCCTGAAACACTTTGTAGGTATGGCTTGCACCTTCACCCGCCACCACAGATACATTTTCACCTGTTAGGGCATCTTTCCCATTAACGTAGAGCCCCATCTTTACACCTTGCTCTATATATCTTTCGGTTATTGTCGCCGCCAAGCGTATGGTCTGTTCGTAAAGTTCGGATTCAGGATATGGTCGGTTATACTCCATATTTAGCACAATTTCAAGGCGTTTTGATGATGTTGGTGCATGAATATTTACCATCAATTGCTGCGCCACCGCCGTAGCTTTAAAATTTATATCCCGCATGGGGTCTGTTGGTTGATACTCGCGTATACCCCTAAACTCAAAAGGGTCAGGGTTTATAAGGCTATTGGAAAGTATGGTTGCATCTAAATTTTTGTAAATCAAGTTGATATCTTCGTGATTGTCAAGCAGCCTGGGAAATACCGTCAATTCCGAGACGCAATCCACATTTTTGTTAAAGCGGCGATTGTAAAGCAGATTGCTGCAAGCCATTGTTACATTGCGCAAACGATAAAACCCACGCTTGGAGCAAACAAAGTTCATTCTGCGCCTTATGCTCTGATACATCATTATGCTAAACAAATCGCTTTGATAGTGGGCATCAGAGGTATTGCGCTGCTCTTCGCCTTCAAATACCAAATTGCGCGACACATTAAATTTAACAAAAACCCAGGGCAGGGGAAGGAATTTGTTGTTTACCAATTCCTCGTACAAAGACAGGGAATCGCCTTCAAAGGCCTCCTTAGAAGAAAATCTAATGTCCAAAGACAGCCCTTTATCCCAAAGTCTGTTATACACATTGTTTTGCAAAACTATCAGGCCAAGCACCACCAGGCCCATAAATAAAATAATCATTTAGATTCTCCATACTAATGCGAGGGGGTCACAACCTCGCCTGCCCAATCTACAATGCCACCAAAATCAAATACCATGGTATATCCCATTTCCGCAAGCATAGCAGAAGCATTTGCGCTGCGCCTGCCGGTTTGGCAATATACCAAAATAATTTGCTCTTTATCCGGTATCATGCGGGGTGCAGCATTTTGTATTTCGTCAACAGGCAGCGATACGGCATCGGGTATATGGCCCATGTTAAATTCATCTAAATTACGCACATCCAGAATAATAACATTTTGGTGCGCTATCCACTCCATGGCCTCTTCTTGGGTAATTCTTTCAGACGATGCAATATTTTCTACCGTGGATTCTGCGGCGCACCCAACCAGTATCACAGCGGCAAATATTAAAATTATGGCAATTGCAAGCCTTTTTTTCATGCCTTTTGCCTCCACTCTTCTACAGGCGCGGTGGTGTTTTCTATAATTTCTTGCAATATAGATATTGTAGCTGCCTGGCGGCTGCGTATGCCGCCTTTTAGCATCATTCTGTGCGCAAATACATATGGAATAAGATATAGCATGTCCTTTGGCGTAACAAAATCTTGGCCGTTTATAGCGCAATAAGAGCGGGCCATTTTTGCCAGGGCCAATATGCCGCGGGTGGATATGCCCAGCTCTACAGCCTCGTGGCCGCGGGTTTTTTGGGCAATTTCTGTTATGTAGGTGTATATATCGTCATGTATATAAACTTGGTTTACGCTTTGCTGTAAATCCAGTATCAATTGCTTGTCGCATACGGGTTTAATCTCGTTTAGCGGCTGTTTTTCGGCAAATCTTTTTAAAACTTGCACGGTCTCTTCTTTTGTGGGGTAGCCAAGGTTTAATTGCAACAGAAATCTGTCTAGTTGGGCTTCTGGCAAGGGAAAGGTGCCTTGTGTTTCCACGGGGTTTTGGGTTGCTATAACAAAATAAGGAGCGGGCAATATGTATGTTGTGCCATCAACGGAAATTTGCTTTTCCTCCATGGATTCCAGTAGCCCTGATTGTGTGCGGGGTGTAGCGCGGTTTATTTCATCTGCCAGTATAATATTGCTAAACAAGCTGCCTTCGCGGAAGGTAAAGTCTCCGCTTTTTGGGTTGTAAAAATTAATGCCTGTTAGCTCCGATGGCAGTAAGTCCGGCGTAAACTGCACACGGGAAAAGTCGCATTCAAAGGATTTGGCCAAAGCCTTTGCCAGCACGGTTTTTCCTGTGCCAGGCACATCTTCTAAAAGCACATGGCCACTGGATAAAAACGCAGAGAGTATTAATTTTATCTCTTGTGTTTTGCCTAAAATTACTGTCTCGATATTTCTTGTAATGCCATCCATCACTTCTTTTGTTTTGGCAACTGAATTATCCACGATATCACCTCTTGATTTAATTATAGGTTATTTAAGGCAATTTTGCAACAGGTGCAACATAATTCTTGTTTTTACCTATTGATTTTTCTGTTTTGCTTTGCTTCATAAACTCTACCAGCGAAACAGGGTCTATAAAGCCTTCGTTTTTCTTTATGATGAATCTAAGCTGAATTACCTTTCCGCCGCGACCTTTTTTCCCGTAGGGTTCGTATGTAAATGTTAGGTCTGTGTTTTCGGTTAAGGCAACTTGGCAAGCGTCTAAAACCCAGCGTTTAAAGTCGCCATATCTAGGGTATTCTTCGGGTTCAATACCCAGCAGATTTTTTAGCTCAACAAGAGGTATAACTCTTTCGCCTACACGCTCGTATTGCTTTAAAATTTCGTACATTCGCAGCTGATTGGCACTTTTTAGGCGCAGGGCATTCCATAGCTTGTAGGAAAAATAGCGGTCTTTGAATTCAAACATTAGAGGCAAAGCCTTATCGTGGGCATCAATCTCTACATACCAACCATCATCGTCATCCATGTCTACTATACATTGCTTAAAAAGTTGAAAACCTGTGTAGCCGCCGGAATCGTTGGGTACATTAACAACCTTGCTAAGTAGGCTGTTGGTTATGGCTTTCATATGGTCAATATTCACTCTGCCTATTTCCATGATGGCCTTAAAATCCTCTATAGGAAAGCGCACAACCCTTGTTTTTTTGTCAGATGGATTTATTTTACTAAGATAAATGCTAAAAAAACGTAGTTCTTGCAACGACATGGTGTTTGCTCTAATTTCATTCAAAACATTGCGTTTTGTCACAACATAATTGTCTTTTATCTTTAGCATTATTCCAGCCCTCTCCCTATTTTTCCACATAATTAATAACAAGATATCAACAATTATATTAGAACTTAACGAGAAAGTCAAGGGGCTCTAGGTATAGTGCAAATGGATCTCGTTAAGTTTGCAAATGGATCTCGTTAAGTTTGCAAATGGATCTCGTTAATTAGCAGTTTTAAGGTCTTGTTTTTCCCATAAAATCAACCTAAAAAGTTATCCACAATTTTATCCACACGTTATAAACATATCCACAATTATTTAACGAGACATATTCTACGTCCTCACAGTTTTGCAAATGGATCTCGTTAAGTTTGCAAATGGATCTCGTTAAGTTTGCAAATGGATCTCGTTAAGTTGTTTCTACAATCCGCTCCTGGTGCGGCGTTGCGGCACCGGAAAACAAGTATAAAACAAGTATAAAACAAGATAAATAATGTATGTACGCGTGTAACGCGAAATAATCCAAAAATTTGATGGCGAAAATTTTTGCACTCGTTTATTTAAAAAAATATGTTGACACGAGAAAATGTTTATAGTAATATATGAATATATGCTCATATATTACTATAACTAAGGAGGGTGTTGTAGATGAGTGATAAAAAAGCCTGCCCTAAAGATTGCTGCACAGCTCTTGGGAGGATAGAACAAGTTAGAAAGAGTATGATAAGTGAGGAGGTATTGTACGACATAGCTGATTTTTTTAAAGTGCTGGGGGAATCTACCCGCCTAAAGATACTATATGCCCTGCTAAAAAGCGAGGTCTGTGTCGGTGAGTTATCAGAAGCTCTTGGAATCAGCCAATCCTCTGTGTCCCATCAACTAAGGATTTTAAGACAAAACGATTTGGTAAAATTCCGAAAACAAGGCAAAACGGTATTTTACTCGCTGGACGATGCCCATGTAGAAAATCTGTTAAATCAAAGCTTGGAGCATTTGCTTCACATAAATATTTATGAATAGGTGATTAACATGTCTAATATTATCCTGAAAGTCGAAGGTTTGGATTGCGCCCATTGCGCCCAAAACCTAGGAGACAAAATATGTAAAATAAAAAATGTTAAAAATGCTGATATCAGCATAATTACTAACAAGCTTAATATACAATACGAAAATATAGGGGAAATTGAGCTGGTTTGCCAAGTAAGGGAAAAGGCGGAAGCTATGGGTGTTGACATTGTCGATAATGTAAACCCGCCCAAAAGAGCCTTTGGTGGGTTGGATAAAGGTCTAAAGATCCGTCTTGCGCGCTATTTTGTAGGCGGTATCTTGTATATCGTTGCTCTGTTTGCTACGAATTTTGGTGTATTTGATTTAAGTGGTATAATGGCTTATGAGGTATTCGGGCGCAGCTGGTCTTTGGCAAATTGGCTATTTGTGTCCAGTTATATTATATTTGGTGCAGATATACTTATACGGGCTATGCAAGGTATAATAAGGCGCGATGTCTTTAACGAAAATTTCCATATGTCCATTGCTACCGTTTGTGCTATAGCTATTGGCCTGTATTACGAGGCTGTGCTGGTTATGATTTTCTTCCAGGTTGGCGAGTTTTTCCAGGACATGGCGGTAAATCGTTCCAGAAAGTCTATTAGCGACCTGATGAACATAAAAGCGGAGTTCGCCAATGTGATGATAGATGGCGAAATTGTGCAAATGGATCCCAAAGATGTGAACATAGGAGACATAATCCTCGTAAAACCCGGCGAAAAAGTGCCTTTGGATGGTGTGGTCATAGAAGGGTCAAGTCAAGTGGATGCCTCGTCTCTTATAGGTGAATCCGTGCCAAGGTCTGCTCGCGTAGATGATGAAGTGCTTAGTGGTGTTATAAACCTAACATCCCTGCTGAAAATACAAGTAACTAAAGATTACAGCAATTCCACGGTTTCAAAGATAATGGATATGGTGGAAAATGCCGCTGCAAAAAAATCGCAAACAGAGCGTTTTATCACCCAGTTTGCCAGAATATATACCCCTATAGTAACCATAGCGGCTGTATTACTTATGATTGTGCCTGGGTTTTTGTTCCCTGACACAGAGCCCAGCCAGTGGATACTACGTGGTATAATATTTCTAATGGTTTCTTGTCCATGCGCCCTGCATCTCTCTGTGCCGCTTAGTTTTTTCAGTAGCATAGGCTCTTCGTCCAAGAAGGGCGTGCTTATGAAGGGCAGCACTTTCGTGCAAAGCCTAAGCGAAGTGGGCATAGTGGTATTTGACAAAACAGGTACCATAACCAAAGGTGTTTTCAATGTGGTTAAGGTCATCACCGAAAAAGAAGTCAACGAGGAACAACTACTATCTACTGCGGCATCCATAGAGACATTCTCTAACCACCCCATAGCAAAATCCATAATTGCCGAATGCGAGAAAAAAGAAATAGATATAGCCAAAGCAGATTCTGGAGACTTTGAAGAAATACATGGAAAAGGGTTAAAAGGCACGGTGGAGGGCCAAGTGGTTTTGGCCGGAAATGCGAAGTTGATGCAGCAATTTGGTGTTGTCTACAACGAGTTTGAAGGCTCCGGTAGCGTAGTCCATGTGGCCGCGGATGGTCAATACATGGGGCATATAGTGATATCCGATGTTATTAAAAGTGACTCTGCGATAGGCATAAAACAGCTTAAAGAAGCCGGCATCAAGAAAACAGTTATGCTTAGCGGTGATAGAGAAGAAACCGCCAAAGCTGTAGCTGCCGAAGTGGGCATTGACGAAGTGTACGCCCAATTGCTGCCAGACGAAAAAGTCGAGATGGTAGAACAGCTATATAAAAAATACCCCGGTGAAAAAATTGCCTTTGTGGGTGATGGCATCAACGACGCCCCGGTATTAAGCCGTGTAGATGTGGGTATTGCCATGGGCGGTATAGGCTCCGATGCTGCGGTAGAGGCCGCCGATGTGGTTATTATGACCGATGAAGTATCCAAATTGTCTATGGCTATTGGTATTGCAAAGAGAACCATGAGAATAGTGCGCCAAAATATTGTGCTGGTTATGATGCTGAAATTTGGTGTATTAACATTGGCTGTATTTGGCTTGGCAGATATACTTCTGGCTGTATTTGCAGATAGCGGCGTAGCCCTGCTGGCGGTGCTAAATTCCATGCGTGTAGGTGTCCTAAGTTTTCGAAACAGAAAAGCAAGTAAAAATCCAGGGCATATACAAGCATAAATCCAAATGCCCTTTAAATGCATTTTAAGCATAGTATTTTTGAAATTATGACCCAAAGTGACATAAAACTACCCTGAAAAAATAAAATGCCTCTAGAGCACCTTAAAACGCGCTCTAGAGGCATATGAATTTTTTAACATTATTTGTCATTGCTCTCTATGTAATTTTCCACGATTTTATTTATCAGGTCATTCACGCTTGTGCCTTTGTTTTGCGACATTTCTTTAAGGCTTGCATACACAGAGGGACGTATAAGCATATTAAAACGCTTGCTCTTAGCCTCAAAAGCTATAGGCACAATCCTAAAATTATCCGTGGCTGCCTTAACCTCTCTTATATCCCTTATCTCTTCTCTCCTTGTTTCTTCCTGTCTTTCTTCTTTTTTGCCCTCTTCTGCCCTGCTCATAAACTGCAATGCAGGGTTGTCCCTAAAGCTCTTTTTGCTCATGCACCTATACCCCCTTCCAGCACTTCTTCCAGAAAGCTACCATAATCTTCGGCGGCATTGCTTTTTGGTGCATAGCTAAAAATGCTCGTGCGGCTTACCTGTGCTTCCTTGATGGATATATTCTCGCGAATAGGGTTGGAATAGAATGTCGCGCCCAATTCTCTGGCCTTAAACTGTATAATTTCTGTGATATCCCGCGTTAATACCGTGCGTGGGTTGTATCTGGTCAGCAATATGCCTTTTATGGTCAGTTCTGGGTTGCAATATTTCTTCACGGTGTCAACTGTTCCCATCAACTGGTCTATGCCTTGCAAGCTGTAGATATCCGCCTGGGCGGGGATGATAACGCTGGTGGAAGCCGTCAACGCATTGACGGTAAGTATGCCAAGAGCCGGTGGTGTATCCAAGATTATATAGTCGTATTCGCTATATAGCGGCTCCAAGGCTTCTTTTAGGCGAAATTCTTTGCCTACCTCTACGATGAGCGTATCCGCACCGGCAAGGGAAGGGCTAGAGGCCAAAATATGCTTGTCATCAACAATGTACACAGCATCCTTTGCAGAAACCTTGCCAACCAGCACATCCAAAATAGTATAGTCGGCTTCGTCGGCATTTAAGGTTTGGCTTAAATTGCCCTGGCCGTCCAAATCTACAAACAGCACGCGATGGCCGCGCATAAGCATGCCGCAACCCAGCGCATGGGCTGTGGTGGATTTGCCAACGCCGCCTTTTTGGTTGATGATTGATATTATCTCCTTCATGTAAAGTCCTCCTGTGTATGTGTATATGCATGTTTATATCTGTATATGTGTATGTAGATATACCCATACACATAATATATTATAAAGCAATTTGTGGAAAAATCAAGCTTTTTCTTGAAATTTTTATGTTGAAATTATGCATATTTATGGTATAATTGGCAAAGATTTACTTGCGACTATATTACAAAGGATTGATTGACATGAAGACCATAAAGACATTGGCAGGAGAAATTGGTGTTACAAAACAGGCTATTTTTCAGAAAATGAAAAAGGAGCCGCTGGCAAGTGGTTTAAATGATTTGACGACAAGAGTTGGTGGTGTTGTGTATGTATACCCGGAGGGCGAGGGTATGATAAAAGAGCAGTTTCACAGGGTGCAGGGGGTCTTTACCCTGCCGCGAATTGGTGATATTGATGCAAACGCCATCAACGCTCTTCACGATAGCATCAACGCCCTGCAACAGCAGCTTGATAGAAAAGATAGGCAAATGGACACACTGAATCTGCATATCTCTATAAAGGACAAGCAGATTGAAAATCTGTGCAAACAGATTGAGGAGCTAAACGCGGCTCTAGCAACAGCACAGGAGCAGGTTAAAACCGCCCAGAGCCTACATGCAGGTGACATACACAGAGAGATCATTGGCATTTTGACGGAAAATCAGAAAAATGAGAAAAGTGAGAAAGAAGAAAAGAAAGGCTTTTGGCGAAAAAAATAGACGCGCTCTGAAACCTAAAACAACGAACGAAAAGTACGTTGAATTGTCGCACTTTTCGTTCGTAAAATGAGATTTCAAAAACATGTCTAACTTATAACGAAGTAACCGTCAACAAATTGACACAATACGGACTGCAAATATTTGTAAAATACAAGCAAGCAGAGGATTCTATTGGGTAATTCCTGTAAAAGGAATGTTTCCTGTATAGGTCGTGGTCCACCCTAAATTTACAGGACCATCTATGCCAGGACCACCTATTATTGCCCAAGATACCAATGGTATATTCCCTGCATAAACTCTGCCGTTGCGAGTTTCTGTTACATGAACAGAGCTGGGAGGAAAAGTAACACTACCACTAGCCCAAACAAAATATCTTGACACCCGTATAGTGGAAACAGCTAAAGCTTCAAGGTCGTCTTCATCGATATCACAAATCAAATAGTCAGTTATTAAAAAGTCATTGAAATCAAAAATAGACAGAGAATCGTGCATGAAACCATCAATGTCATCAATCATCCCCAATTCCAATGGTATAGCTATTTCGAACAGAACCAGACCATTTTCAAAATGATAAAGCGTTACGCCCTCTCCAATATATTCTACATGGATGGCATCATGACCGAATGGCTTAATCCCGTCGCTAAAACTTTCAAGGAAGCTAGTGATATTTAAATCATCAGTTTCGCTGGCCGCTGCAGTTGTCATCATACCAAATACCAAAACAGTAGACATTATTGCTATAAGTATCTGACGAAATAGTTTTCTGTTCATATTCTCACCCTTTCTTGAATTAAACTCGAGTAGGATTATAATTTAGAAAATGTGATCAATCTGCACCCAATGGAATCACCACCTTGTAGAGCATAGTTGACAAACAAATATATGATTCTAATTGTATCACACACAAATTTGTCAACCATTTTACAAAGAAGAGATGCATTTTATTTCTGTCAAATTAGATATACTGCCAGAAGTATAATAGCAAAGACCGCCCCAACGGAAACACATATAGCCCTAAAGCCAAGATCAAAGGCCTTTATTTTCTTGAAAAGCTTGCTTCTAGAAACATAATACTTGTAGATAAAGAAGCCCGCGGCAAGGCTGGCGGCAAAAATACCCGCTTTTTCAAAATACCCGCCCAAGCTTACATCGGTTTGCACTTTAAACAAGAAATAGACAAATTGGCCGCTAAAAATGCCGCCTATAAGGCACATAAATCCTAGGGCAAGCACGGCAATTTGTTTGTGCATGGCTATTTTAACATCGGCCACCTCTGCGGGTGGCTGCCCGCCCAGCATAGTAGAGTATTTTACAAAGGAAATTATCGTGCCCAACGACATGAATATAAGCACACCATTCATAATAGGATCTGCACCATAGGTTATAAGATATTTTGATATCATGCCATTAAACAGTGGCGCGCCTGTGATGCCTAATATGGCCATTATTGTAGCCGCACCAAGCAAGGGGTATCGCTTTAACACACCCCGTATTTTATAAACATCCCGCGTGCCATAGGCCACATAGAGCAAACCGGCACTAAGGAACAGCCCGCCCTTGAAAAAGGCGTGGTTAAAGATATGGTACAATGCCCCTGTTTGTGATATAGGGTCGGGCATATTTAGGCCGGTCATGATAAGGCCCACCTGGGATACAGTATGATAGGCCAGTATAAGCTTGATGTCAGATTGAGACATAGCCAGTATAAAGCCGCCAATGCCGGTTACTATGCCGAGAACCATGAAAAATTCCGTTGCGGCTATGGGTTCGAAAACATCCTGGAAACGTATAAAGAGATACACACCGCTTTTAATATGCACTCCGGAAAGCAGTGCGGAAACCGCAGGTGGCGCACCGGGTGTGCCATGGGCTTTTGGCAACCAGCTAAAAAGCGGCAGCAGGGCGCACTTTAGGGCTACTGTAACCATTATAAAAGCATAAGGCAGTATTTGTGCTGTGGCGGGATGATTTTCGCGCAGAACCTGGGCAGCCAAATTCATATCCAACACGCCTGTAAGCATATACACATAACCCACGCCAAAAAGATAGAATTTTATGGCGACTATATTTACCATCAAATAGATTATGCCATCATACATAGCGCGGGTACCGCGGTTAAACATAATAAGGATGGCCACAACAAGGGTTACAACCTCTATAAGCACAAAGATATTGAAAAAGTCCCGGGTTAAAAAGATGCCGATGAGCGATGACTGCCATAAAAACATAAGCAGCCAGAAGAATTTGCCGTTTTCTTGGTTAAAGCTGTATATGGAGGCAACAAAGAACATAAATGTTGTGAGCAGGATAAAAACAGCCGACATGGTGTCCGCACGCAGCACAACGCCCATAACCCCTTGATATCCGCCCACCATGGTAACAACATCACCATCTTGGCTAAGGGTAAAAAGATAATAGGAAAAAACCACAAGGCCAAGCTGCGCGACCAAGGCAATTATGCGGCCCACATTCGCACTAGAAAACAGATATAGGAAGATGGCCAGCAAAACTGGAATTATTACAAAATAGGTAAGCATATATTGCCTCCGGTTTTATTGTACAAGTTTATTTCATCGGTATTTCGCTTTCGCAAGGTACAGCTGTTTGGCATTTCCCGCAGCCATAGCGAGGGTTGTGTTTTTCCCACACTTCGTTTAAAAAATCGGCACAAAGGGCGGATTCCTTGCCTACTTGCGATATAGCATTAGCCGGGCATCGGTTGATACATAGGCCGCACATGGTGCAGTATTCATAGATGTTGCTGTATTCTCTGATGTCTTTTGGCAGATCCAGTTCTGTTAGGATGCTGCCGAATCTTCCCGCCATACCCTTTTTTGTGATGATTCCTTTGGATAACCCAAAAGTCCCTAGCCCACAGGCATAGGCAACATGCCGCTCTGACCAATTACATGTATTTTTAATACTTCCATCGGCATTGCCCGTTTTAAAACGGGGGTCGTTGGAAGGGGCAAGGGATTTAAAGCCCGCATCCGATATTACTTTTTCAAGATGCTCCAAAAGCGACTTTAGCAGTTGCTGCCCCTCATATCGTCCATATAACCATTCATCAGCAGGCCACTTGTTGTCAACTGCGTTGGCGGTCTTGATTCTGTCTGTATACGGCAAAAAGAAGGATATTACGGTCTTTGCGTCGGGCAGCCATTCGGTGGGGCTCATAAAGTGGCTGCCAATTACATCAACGGATTTATAGTTGTTATAAAGATCATCATCCACCGCACCAAAGGCGAATATGGGGGTTTCGTATATATCTAGGCCACTTTCGTTTATAAATCCTCGCGCCAACGTATTGATACCATCTTTGGTCATGATGTGCTTTTCTCCTTCAGCGTGTCCCAATCTGTGGATTTTACCTTGCGCACCAGGGTTATCAGCATTACAATATTTGCGGCGGTTACAGACATGCCGATTATTATTGCTGTTATCATCAACGCTTGGGGTAAGGGGTCTGCTATATATGCCATGTCCTCATACAGGAAATGGCGCACAGGCGGCACCATGCCAACCCTAAAGCCAAGACCAACCCAAAAGATAATAACCGCCATCTCCAAGATACTAACAAAAACAATGGATTTTATGACATTTTTGTTGGTGATAAGCCCATAGAAACCTATGAAAAACATAATAAGGGCGAAAATTTCTATTGCAGATATTTCGGATAGATTCATTCTTTATCGCCCTCCTCTTTTGTGCGCCAGTCTTCCAGACGCTCTATGCCTACATACCTGTAGAACAGCAGGGTAAAGCCACAGGCCACCTTTAGGCCTATTAGGGCATTCATTATAACAAGATAGGTGTTTTGGAAATACACCAGCCAACCCTGGGGCACATAGGCTGCTGTGCCCAAAAAGATGCCCACAATGGCAAAGAGGACTATGCTTACAAATACCAATTCCTCCATGCGTAGGATTTTGCCAATGGGTAGGTCAAAGATATTATAAATCATATAGCGGCATATAAAGAAAGTGGCTATAGCAACGCCGCCCTGGAAGCCGCCGCCGGGTGTTAAAAAGCCATTGGCAATAAGGTATATGCCCAGCACAAGAATTAGCGGTGTGATAATGCGAATAATGAAGATGGCAAGGCCAGAGCGGTTTATATCGCTATGGATACCATCGGCTATGGATGCCCTCTCGAACCAAGACATATGCAGCACCGCCACCACGGCCACCACAAGCACCAATGCTTCGAAGATAGTATCATATACCCTATAGCCCAAATATATGGAGGTAACGGCATTTTCGCCGCCCATTTCTTCCATAAAGCGGGTTACAAACTGCACCTTTAGGCAAGAATTATGCTCCGACCCCGGCGCGAAATACAGCACCAGGCCAAATATAGAGGCTGTAAACAGCAAGGGGGCACCAAACTTGAGAATCCTCGCGCCCCTTCTCTTTCTTTCTTCCCTTTTCTCTTCTTTTTCTTCTTCGCTCATGTCCAATCCCTGGGCGAGATTGTAGTATTTTTCCGCGCCTATAACAAAAAAGATGGTAGCAAAGGCGGATATTGCAATTTCGGCCATGGCCACATCGGGCGCGCCCAAAATAAGCAGAGCAGCACCAGCCACCAGCGAATAGACACCAAAATAAATGATGACCCTGCCTACCTTTTGTTCCAGCAATATCATCAGGGCTGTGGCTATCCAAAAGACCATGATGGGATAGATCATAGGTCGTCTCCTTCTTTGTTTGCTTCGCCTTTATAGGGGTCAGAAAGCTTGTGGCCGCTTGTGTAGGCCGATCGGGCTATCATATGCCCAACAAGCGGGCTAAGTATCAAAATTGTTATCACAATAAGCAATAGTTTTCCCGAGAAAAAACTAAACCCGTGCTTGATGGCCAAGCCGGACAAAAAAACAACAGCACCAACGGTATCTACCTTGGAAACCACCAATATGCGGGCATAAAAGCATTTAAAGCGAAAAATGCCCAATATGCCTATTAACATAAAAGCCATACCGACAAACATAACAATAAGGCCGATGACCTCTAGGACTGCGCTCATTTTCGCTTCCTCCTTCGCTTTCTATCTGCAAAGAAAAGGGCAATGTATATTGTGCCTATAAAGCCGGACATGGCGTATATGATAGCAAAGTCCAACAAAAAGGCTGTGTTGTATATAGATGCATAAACAATAATGATGATGACTATCTTTGTGGCAACAATATTCATGCCCAAAAGCCTGTCCCAAATGCTGGGCCCTTTTATAAGCCTAACAAAGCACAGAAGCAATATGCCTATCATACCCCAAAATATAATGTCCATTGCAATATCCATAATGTCACCTTCGTTCTTGCGCCTTTAAAAGCCTTTTTTCTATCCTGCCCATTATCTGCTCGCCGGGGTTTTCGGTTTGCTCAACATCTGGGGCGTCTTTGGGTCTAAGCCACAGAATGGTCATCTTTTCATCTTTTAGCTCCAGCAACAAAGAACCGGGAGTAAGGGTTACGGAATCCGCCAGCATTACTCTAAGAGAATCGTTTTCCAGGCTTGTTTCTACGTTAAGAATATCAGTCTTTGCGCCAAAAAGAATTATTTTGCTAACATAAATACTGGATGAAAAAATCTGCCCAAGCAGAAAGAATGGGTACGAAGCTAATTTATTAAAATTAACCCCCGTGATTCTATCCAGCGGCAGAAATTTTTTGCCAAAAAAAACACAGACAATGCTAATGGCAACGCCTGTGATTATTGCTATAAAAGACAGGCTTTCCACTAAAATTATCCATACCAAAGTAAGAGCTATAGCGATGATAATATTGCCTTTGCTCATATGCCAGCCCTCCTTAAACGAAATGCCGGTTATATTACTATACTATTTAAAGCCATGTATTGGCAAAATTATAAAGCAAATCTGTGGTTTTGTCAAGTATATTTTAATTCAGGATGTTGACATCTGCGCCGATATAGAAATGCATTACTGGATTGCTTCGGGCACGTACTGTATCGCTATCAGAATCGTACCAGCCCTCGCAATGACGATGTAGGGGCGGAGCGTCCCCGCTCGCCCGTCATTGCGAGGGCAACGGCACGTGGACATGCAATAACTGCCAAGCCCGAAGCAATCCAGTAACGTTATTATTGGCGCTGCTTAGCTACACCCTTAATTGAAAATGAATGAAGATATCACAAACAGGCTATACCATCTGGCATAACCTAATTCAATATTTGTTATTATCTTATTTTTTGACAATAAAAATGTGCCGACGGCTGGTGGCAAATTGCCCACGGCTCGACAATGCTGTTTTTATAAGTTTATTAAAAGCTTATGTAGAAACCATCCGTGCATATATATCGCATTTTTTATTAATCCAAGGTCGGAACGTCTTCCGACCTTGGATTCCCGGAACGTCTTCCGGTTTACCAGAACGTCTTCTGGCTGTTAGAACATCTTTATTATTTTGCCCGACTCCGTGCACTACTGCCGAGCCCTTATATTGCTTTAACATTGCTTATTTTATAATTGCAATAGCATTAGCGTAACTATTTGTTATAGCTCTTTATCCTTACATTATTGCTTTGTTAAAAACAGTTGTTATATTTTTATATTATTGCTGTTACTGTGCATGTTGTTTCCTATTTAAACTTATCTCATTTCTTGCCCTGTTACTTGCTTAGAATAATATCTATTTTATTATTTAGCTTATCTTATTACTGGTCCATTACCATTAATATTACAATTTAGATCTTATTGACTTGCTATGGGGTGGTTTGGCTTATAAGCCTCTCCTCCTCCCTAGGTAAGTGAGAAGGAACTGTTTATCCTACCCACTTACCTAGCTTGGTTTTACTCTTACTTGCTGTTTTTATACTTTTTCTTTACATTACCTTTATATAAACTTGCTTTTAGCTTAGTCTTGCTCTACCTCAACCTCTTCTTTCTTCTTCTTTATCAATACTATCACTAGCAACGCTGCTGACGACAGGATCAATGCTGCGGAAGAAGCTATGAGGCCTGTGAAGCTTTGTTCGTCGGCTGTCAAAGGATTGGCAACTTGTTCTTGCCATATGACACCTGGTACATTTGAAGGATCTCCAGCTCCGGCGTCAGAAGGTGCGCCGCTGGCTCCAAACGGATCTGTAATATCCATTAGGTCACCATCGTCATCATTGCCAGCTCCGCTATCGAAGTTGCCTACGTTGAAGAATGGTACTGGTATGTTGCCATTGCCATTGTTGTTGCCATTGTATGGTGCTATGCCGGTATCAGCCGGTGGTAGCAGCCAATCAGGATTGATGAACGTGTCGTCAGGTGGAAGGATTGGTCCATCGTCATTGCCTGTTCCCGGTGGTGTCCAAGGTTGGGCTGGATCTTGACTAGTGCCATCATCACCATTTTGGTTATTGTTATTGTTGTTATTGTTATTGCTGTCATCATCGTCGTCATCGTCATCATCATCGTCGTCGTTATTGTTATTGTTGTTACCATCGCTCGGAGGCGTTGGTGTAGGCGTAGGCGTCCAAGTAGGAGCAGGCGTCTGATCTGGCGTCTGATCACCTGGCGTAGCCGTCGGTCCTGGCGTTACAGTCGGTACCGGTGTTGCAGTTGGATCAGGTGTTGCAGTTGGATCTGGAGTAGGTGTTGCAGTTGGATCTGGAGTAGGTGTAACTATAGAGTTATCTCTCCATGTTGCATGTACATAAACATCCACAGCAGGAACAGTCAGAACACTTCTAAAGCCAGCTGTATGCGTTGGTGCAGGGCTTATAAGTGGATCAGTATCTAGAGGACCTGTACGGAACTCCCAACCGTTAAAGCTGAAGCCTGGTCTTATACCGGCATACATATTAACTGTTGTTCCTGGCAGAAGATTCACGGATGTAGTACCCATGTTTTGTATATAGTACATTTGAGATCCATTGCCTACTATTTCTACTCTTGTTGTACCTGACCAATGAAGGTTAAGCACAACAGGTTGACCTGGCATTACGAACCATGGAGCTGGTGCAGAACCTGCTACTGGTGCGCCGCCTGTATTTATAGTAAGGTTAGTTGGATTTACAACTTCCCATCTATCGAATACAGAATTACCTGTTCCCGGATAGGTTATGCTTGGGAATGCATTTGCAGCTTGGTTGCCGGCTATTACAGAACGAGTTGTAACAGCTGGTACGAAGCTTCCACTACCTGCTGGGTCAAGCACCATTACTGGAGCGCCACCACGGAAGTGGTATACTCTTACATCATGGCGGATACTGAAGATACCACCATCATTCTCGCATGCCCATAGTGCCACAACTGCTACATCATGTGCTGGCATTGTGAATGTTACATCAGAGCCTGCCAGTTGCGCTGGAGCTAGGAATTGGTTTAGCATTACAACACCATTTCCAAATACTCCGGCAGGATATAGCGGATGGTCGTTTGCAAGGGTGCTGTGGTTCATCGTGTTACCTGTAATGCGTGAACCTGATACTGCAAAGCCGTTCATAGGATCAGTTGCATCATCAAGGTTGATGAACTGCCAGCCTACGAGCCTGTGGCCAGTAAGTGTGCCAGCGGTAGCTCTCACAGTTACAGTTTGGCCTGCGTAGAATTCGTAGTCAACGCCTGTATTGTTGATTTGTGTCACATTATGAGCACCAGGTGTACCTGTTGTAGCTGGATTCATACCTCTGTGGCCATCAACGATAGAATCGCCAGGTGTAGCAACTAGAGGATCGTTATGATCCGGAACAACTGTGTACACAGGTGGTGTTACTGTAAATGTAATGTGGAAGGAACCTACAACTGCTGTGCCTTGCATTACATTAACAACCGCTGTATGAACACCATTTACCATTGCAGACTGGTTCAAAAGACCCAATGCTGGCTCTACTGAGATACCATGCTGACCATTTGCCGGTATGTTGAATGGTGTTGTAAACGCTGCGCTAGGAGCAATAACAAACGGTGGGTTTGTCGCGCCTGGACCTGTTATAGCTCCCCATGCCAATGTCAAACCATTCAAAGGTTGATCATGTGTGTTGGTTAGGTTTAGTGTACGGGTGTTCAGGTGTGGTGTAAAGTTTCCTGTTGTGTACCCTACTCTAAGAGCACCAAGATTGATAACACGGTTGCCTGTGCCCGGGTGAGTGCCATCCAAGCCTGGGTCTACCGGAGGATCATCGTTATCAATGGTTACACCAATGCGTTCTACAATTGCTGTGAACGTAAGCGTAGTGTCAGGCATTGAGAAGCTTGAACCTGCAGCATTAGCAGCTACAGCGGTTCTGATTGCGTTGATTGCTACGGTGCTGTATGTTGCGTCTGCTGGTTCTATCGTCCAGCCTTCAAATACATAGCCGGCTGCTGCGGTAACTTGTGGCAAGCCAGGTATTGAAACAGCTGTGCCGAAGCTCTCGTCTCTTGTAGCAAAGTCTGTTGCTGGGTTTGTAACTCTAGCCATGTTTACATCAAAGATTATTTGATTTTCTCTTGGCTCAAACCTAACAGTTACATTGCTGGTTCTATCAAGGTGTGCACCTGTTATCGGCATTGTAAATACATTGCCATTTTGGCTGATGCCTGTTGTTTGTGCAACAGTTGCGCCGGTGCCTACAGTTACATACCATGCCGCAACTTGATAGCCATGGCCTGGGTTTGCAGTAAAGACAACTTGGTTGTTGAAAGGTACACCATTGACATTTCCTGAGTTAGGTGGTGTTGGTGGTGTAATTGGACCAACAGCCGAACCTACGTTGCTACCAGTAGCAGTTTGTTGCTGGGCAGATACATTGCGGCTTGTTCCGATGGCAGCTGTGCCAGCAACAAAACCAAATGTAATGTTAGCTAGAAGGTCTGGATCTTGTGGTCTGTCTGGCGCCCATACAAATCTCATGCTCACATTTGTGATAGCAGAGAATGTTAGGGTAGAAGCTGAATTCATTGGCAATTCAAGTTCCCAACCAAACGGATGTCCGGCAAGCAATGGGCTAGTTTGTGGAAGCCATGTAGTGCCACCATCTATAGACCATTCTGGAGCATATCCAGCAGGAACTGCGAAAGCTCCGCTTCCAAGACCAGCTTCAACTGTGAATACATTTGTGCTTGGTGTAAGCCACTGTTGAGAGATTCTGGTTGGTGTGCCAGGATTGCTATCAGCCAGAACATTTGTTCTCATTGTTGCTACGTTGTTTGCGTGGTCAGCTATGTTTGTGTTACCGCTGCCTGCGGCATCATCAACAAGGAATTCACCAACGCTTGTGTTAGCAACTCCACCGATGGTGGTTGGAACAATTGTAAGACCAACTCTGTGTACAGGAGCCCAGCCAGCTGTAGCTTCCACGCCGCCTTCTGGCATACGCAATGTGGTGTGTGGTAGGCTTCTGTTGTATTGAAGAGCAGGTTGTGTAACATTTGGCAATGGCGTTGGTGAAGGTAGTGGTGCCATTGTCCAGCCGTCAAACCATACGAAGTTGTTAGCGCCAATTCCTTGTACGATGAATTGGTCATTGGCGTCGGTTGCACGGATTGCTCTTGTTGTGTTGTTGTCTTGTGCGTGCCATGGAGATACGCCGCGCTCTTCGTTGTTGATAACAGCAGAATACGGGTTATCTACGCTACCAGGAACAGGAGTCGTTGCTCTGGAACCTGTTACACGCAGGTCGAATCTAGCAGTACCGCCATCACCGGAGCCTCTTCTTTCAAAGCCGATGTTTTCGGTTACTGGACCGTTAACAGTAATTAGTTCAGATTGGTTGCCACCGCCTCTTGTAGGAGGTATAACCGGACTTACAGGGTTGCCATTCACATAAACTGGGAAGCGATCAACTTCATAGTTTGGTGCTGGTCTAGCTGTAATTTCAACCTGGTTACCATGGTATACCCATGCTTCAGTTTCGTCTGAAGAACCTGTTGTGAGGAATACGTCACCATCTGTGTCAGGACCGCTTACTACTACGCGATGCTGGTATCTAATAGCAAATGGTACGGTTATTGTTGTTGGGCCTTGGCCAGAACCTACTAGTGTGAAGTAGTTTTGAGCATTTAGGTTAATAGCTGCTATGCCGTTGAATGCGCTGTCGATTACTGGAACAGCTGCACCCGACTGGATCACTGACCAGTCATTGACGATTGGGACACCATTTGTATTAGTGTTAATGCGGTATCTTGAATCGGTCGTGTTGAAAGCAGGTGTGAAGTAGAACATCACATCTGTTCCGCCGCCCAAATCGGTTATGGTTCTAGAGCCTGTGACAGGTGTACCGTGAGGCTGCCAGGTGCTGCCTGGAAGCGGGCTACGTGCGTACACTTGTATCGAACCACCGTCGCCGGTAACGTTGACTTGCAATATGATGCCGGTAGCTTGCGCAAAGTTAACTGTCGCAGGCATAGGAGCATTGATATTGGCAGTTCTTACGTTAGCACTAACATCGGTCAGGCCTGTAGACCATTGGTTTGTTACCCAACCAGCACCTGGCGTGGTTGTGAAGGTAACAAGTTGGCCACGGTCTATCCAAGAGCCAGTAGCAGCATTGATTGCGCCGCCGGTTGGTCTTGTAGCTGCTACAGTGCCACCAAGTGTTTGGTCTTGTGCAGCAGTTGTGTCAGTAATGTTTCTGAATGTCAGATAATGCTGATAATCAGTTACAAAATTGACAGCTGTGATAGATTGGGTAACATTGTTTATTACGCCAGCAAAGTGAGCGTTGTTGTTCTCAACTTGTGTCCAAGCATTAGGGCCATAAACTGGCGAAACATCTGCTGGAGCTGTTGAGAAAGCCATTGCTGGTACTACTGCGCGGCTTGTTAGCCTAAATCTTGTACCTGCATCATTAGCAGGGCCAAGGTTTTGTGTATCCCAATGTCCTGGTCTAACTTCAAATCTCAGGTCAGAACCAGAATCAATTGTACCGCCACCCGGAGGAAGTGGAGTTGGGCTTGGTGTAGGCTGTGTAGGATCATCCGGAGTTGGAGGCGTAACGATGATGATAACATCGTCATCGTCATTATCAACAGTAAGTTGTCTTCTAGAGAAGTCAACTGTAACAGTTGTTGGTGCTGTAATTGTAGCTTCAGCTCCATTAAAGCTTGCAGATGAACCTGTTGCTGTTGCATTGGTCCAGTCGTTAGCATTTGCAACTTCCCAATGTGGTGTTTGTGGAGCTGCTTGGAAGACAACATTGCTGCCTTGAGCAACCCAACCACCAACTGCATTGTTTACGATATCTGCAGCTTGACCGGCAACATAACCGGATGTTACAGAAAGCGTACCATGCGTTGCAGCAGCTTGATGCTGTGTATGAATGAAACGCACACGATGCTGATATTGGAAGTTGAATGTTTCGCTATCAGGAGCGGTGATGGTTCTGTTGTAGCTTGCTGGCATAGGAACTCTTGTTGTAGATGTAGCAGGAGAAGCCCATGCTCCACCATTTACAGCAACTCTGGTGTTAGCGCCTGTGTTGTGATTAGATTCGATGTAGAATCTAACACTTGTGTCACCAGGAAGGTTAACATGACCAGTGCTTGTAAATGTATGGTACACAACTCTTAGCGGGTCAGCTACTGGCAATGCGTTGTTTTCTGCACGAAGAACAACTGTACCGCCCTGGCCTGTGATGAGAACATCAAATCTATGGCCACCTGCGCCGCCGGATTGTGTAAATGTTACTGTAGCATTTGTTGGTTCAGTAATTGTTGTTGTGCGGATTGGGTTTGTGCCTGTGCCTGCATTAGCAGAGAACGAGCTGATTTCCCAACCAGCGTGTGCATCAGCAGTAAAGCGAACTGTATCGTCGTAGTTTACCCATTGGCCTGTAATTGGTGTAACAGGATTCCAGGATGCGCCTTGTTGACGATCTACTGTCAAGGTACTGCTGGTATGGCTACCACCAAGGGTAGTTGCATTTCTGAAAGATACCCAGTGACGGTATGCTGTTGGCAGGCTAACAGTAATGTTTCCAGTTACATTGTTAATTCCGCCAGCAGGATGCCAGTTGTCATTTGGAGCCAGTGTCCAGTCAAGAACAGCTGGAGTACCTGTGAAGCTGTACGTGCTTGGTGTGACAATACGGTCAGTCAGCATAAACTGCGTACCGGTATCGTTGTGTGGATGTGCTCCACCGCCGGTATCGTTGTGCTGAGATGGTCTGACGCGGAATGTCAGGTTAGAGCCGGCAGGAACATCCGTAATTGGAAGGTCTGTACCTGGACCAGGAGTAGGAGCAGGGTTGGTGATTTCTGGTCTTGGTGTTGGTGCTGTTTGGCCTGGCTCTGTTGGAGGTGTAATTACAACTCCTGTATCTGGAGGTATAGTAACTGTGACATTGCGTCTGGAGAATTCTGCTGTTACATTGGTTGGCGCGGTGATTGTAGCAGTTGCTGTGTTAAAGCTTGGAGTTGCGCCGCTTGGTGTTGTGGCGTTAGTCCAATCAGTAGCATTAGCAACTTCCCAGTTACCCGTAGGAGCAGCTGTGAAGGTTACTGGAGTGCCGCGGTTTACCCAATGGCCGGCATTTGGAGCTGTTGCAGCTGTAAGACCGGCTGTTGGGAATGTAACAGTACCATGGAACGCCGCTGTTTGTGGCGGTGTTGTGGTTTGAACGTTTCCAGATTGTACTGTATGCTGATAACCAAAGTTGAATACAACATTGATGCCAGCTTCTTCAAGGGTTACTTGACCAATGAAGTGACCAAGAGACGGTGCTGCTGGGTTTGTTGTAAACCAAGCTGTATCAAGGTTTGCATTGGTAAAGCCATTGCCCGTTACATTGTTAACTTGGAATCTGGTGCCCGTAGCTGTCCAGAAACCGGCATGTGCAGTTGCGTAGAAACGGATTGTAGAACCTGGCTGGCGTGCTACATTTTCGCTTAGGATTTCTGTAGGTGTGCCGCCGGCAAGAGGTGTAAGAGTGGCTCTGATTCCACCTATGGTGTTAAGAGCTTCTGTACCTGTTGTCCATATTACGCTTGCAGTTGCTGGTTGCCAAGCTTCAAATGCTGTGCCTACTGCTATAACTTGACCAAGTTGGCCAGTAGGAGCAATAGCAGCTGTTCTTGCGCGTGCTACGTGGCTATCACCAGTACCGGCAGCAAGAGTTATAGCGGTTGGTGGAGCTACTGTCCAGTCGCCATCGCTTACAACTTGCCAGTTTGTGTTTGGCGTAGCTGTAAAGGTTACAACATCGGCTCTGTTTACCCATGCATTTGTTGATGGGGAAGTAGCAGTTCCGCCTGTAGCGTTAAACAAACCACTAGCAGCTGTGAAGTTAAGATTGCCGTTTGCAATTGGGGTTACAGTCGACACATTATGGCGATAAGCAAAGTCGAATCTACCATTGATGCTGTCTTGTGTAAGAGTAGCTGTGGCGATATGTCTCCAACCGCCGTCGCTTACCCATGTGCTGGCTGCTGCAATAGTAGCTGGTGTAACAGTAGTTGCACCAATTGGAACTACGTCAAGAACTGTATATCTTGTAAACGCGCCTTCGCCCCAACCAATAGCTGGTTGCGAGTAGAAGCGTACTACAGAACCTGGCTGGTGACCTACTGTAGATGTGCCGTCTGTCAAGACAACGCGATCAGCAGGATAGGTACCGCCAACTGGAGTGATAGAAGCTTGGATACGGCCTGTAGCGTGGTTAGTACCAACGCTCCATTGTACCATAGCAGCATCGTTACCAGTACCTACGTTTTCTTCAAAGCCTACACGT
>Ga0123352_10000308_pt1 | contig 58681 bp, 58 predicted proteins | sample TergutLab28metaG_FD_89700 | JGI IMG/M metagenome (GOLD analysis project Ga0123352, IMG submission 89700) | Labiotermes labralis P1 segment gut microbial communities from Petit-Saut dam, French Guiana - Lab288 P1 | ecosystem: Host-associated > Arthropoda: Insects > Digestive system > Gut ... | reverse complement strand
TACTCCGGCCAATTTCTCTTATATTGTTTACTGCATTCCATCCCTGCCATCGTCTGGCTCCTGCTTCGTTACAAGCGGCCGGACGATGGTTCTCCAGCTAATTACGATTTATCAAACACAGTTTCATTAACAGACATTTTTTTAATTTATTTATGCAATCGGATATAATATATAATGAAGGTATAGCGAAAAATAAGCTTATTTAAGTGAAGTTTCACGCAGCGCCGGGATGAAAACGTTTGAGATGGGCGTGGCAGCGATAAAAGGTTAAATATTGTGATTATTGACGCTTCCATGGAATATCTGTCGGGCCTCGTGTTCAATGGGTCGGGATTCAGTGACGGATATGTCGGAATAGAGAACGGAATCATAGCTGAGGTCGGGGACGGAAAACCTCCCGGCCGGCCGATCGCCGAAGGTATCGTGACACCAGGATTGGTAAATGCGCATACACATTCGGCCGACGGCCTTTTGGCGTTCAGCGGAAAACCGGATCTGAAGGAACTTGTGATGCCTCCGAACGGTATGAAGCACGTTTACCTGAAAAACGCATCCGAAGAGGAATTGGTCATGTCAATGCGCTCCTTTTCGGATGTTATGCTCAGCACCGGAACCACAGGTTTCATAGATTTCAGGGAAGGCGGGAGGAAGGGCGTTGAACTTATGAAAAGATCCTCGCCGGCGCAGAAAGGGATGATACTCGGCCGCCCGCTGGGCAGATACGATGCGAACGAGCTGAATGATATCCTGGAAGTATCGGACGGAATAGGATTGTCAAGCATATCGGACGCGGATAAGAGCGAACTCGACGCGATCGCCGATCATGTGCACAGAAAGGGGAAAGTACTCGGGATACACGCAAGCGAAAGGATAAGAGAGGACATCGGAAGGATAATGTCCCTTTCTCCGTCCTTCGTTGTCCATATGGTGGAAGCGACCGACGCCGACATGAGAATGTGCGCTGACAATAACATACCGATCGTCTCTTGTCCCAGATCCAATATATTCTTTGGGAAGACGCCTCCGATGAAAAGACTGATCGATTCGGGCGCCGATATTGCAATAGGGACCGACAACGCGATGTTATGCGTCCCGGATATGCGCGCCGAAGCGGAAACGTTCGCTTCGATGCTGGAATCGAAAGGCCGCTATGAGGACCATATCATTCGTTCATTACTGATGAACTGTGGAAAAATATTATATGGAGCGGACAAGTTGCGAGTGCGTACAGGAATGCCGGCGGACGTCGCTGTTTTCCGGATGTCAGGAAGAGGAGCGGTGAAAGACATCACCGATCCGCGGAACGACATGGAAAAAGTGGTGTTCGGAAGAACGGCCGTATGATCGCCGCCGACCGCCTGAAAAAGCGGATCGGAATAAAGCGGTCGGTAACATGTTAGACAAAGGTGATGGTCAATGAAGTATGTGTCGGATATAATGAACACCCCTCCCATCGTAGTTGTGGTGCCGGGAAGCCGCAACGACGCGATAAACAAGATGGTTAAGCACGGTGTCACGGGGCTGCCCGTCGTCAGATCAACGGATGGTATGCTGGTGGGCATCGTTTCCAGAAGGGATGTGTTCAAAAGGTTTGACGAGGACCAGCTGTCGCTCATCATGAAAAAGGATATAAAAACGATACAGCAGGATGCGACCGTCGAGGAAGCGGCGGAGATATTCACGAAATACAGGATACACAGGCTCCCGGTCCTGGGTAACGGGAAATTAGTAGGGATCGTAACTCCGACGGACCTTCTTGACGTGGTCTCCAAACAAAAACTGAACATCACCGCGGAAGAGGTCATAAACACGACCTGCGTCACGGCGCACGAGGATTCGCCGCTGTCGTATGTTGTTCACGCAATGAGGATAAGCGATGTTCCCGCGATGCCCGTTCTGAACGCAGGCGGGAAACTTACCGGTATAATAACAGACAGAGACCTTTTCGTCGATCAGGTGAAGGATCCGAAAGCATTGAACGAACTCGGGATAACGGATGCGTATGAATCGCTTGCGGGCTACAGGAACGTGCTGCCGCTGTTCTACACGGCAACAGACAGATCGATACCGCAGGATTATCATGTGAAGGATTACATGATACGCAACCCGATGACAGTTTTCAAGAAGACCGCCGTATCCGAAGTTGCCAAACTGATGAAGGCGAACGATTTCGGTCAAATTCCCGTAAGGGATTCCAAGGATGACCTCGCAGGAATGATATATGACATAGACGTGATATCCGCGCTGTGCAAGAAGTGATCACATGTCCCCGGAGTCATCAGATCTGTTCTCACTATGCAAAAGGCGCGGTTTCATATGGCCGGCATACGAGATATACGGCGGAGTCGCCGGCATGTTCGACTACGGCCCGCTGGGATGCGTTCTGAAGAACAACATAGTGGAATCGTGGAGATCCCTCTACAGGGACAGGGAAGGCTTCATCGAGATCGATTCGGAGACCGTGAATCCGGCGCCGGTCTTCAAGGCATCCGGCCATATTGATGAATTCTCAGATCTGATCACATATTGCGAAGGATGCAGAGAACCGTTCAGAGCGGATCATTTAGCGAAAGGCCTGCATGACAATCCCGATGTGCTTTCTCCGAAACAGCTTGAGGAACTTTTCAAGAAGAACGGCGTCGCATGCCCGGAATGCAAAGGAAAGCTCGGACCGGTCGAAGAATTCAACCTGATGTTCAAGACAACGATCGGACCGGGATCATCGAGAGTCGGTTACCTGAGGCCGGAGACGGCGCAGGGAATATTCGTGAATTATCTTAATCTATACAGATACAACCGCGAGAAACTGCCATTGGGAGTCATACAAACGGGAAGAGGATACAGGAACGAGATCGCTCCGCGTCAGGGCATGATAAGGATGAGAGAGTTCAACATGATGGAAGTTGAACTTTTCGTTGACCCGGATAATAAGGATTGGGACCGGTTCCCGATGATAGAGAATGAGAAGATGACGCTCGTTCCCGGCGACGGCAAAGAGATGATTTTAACAGTAGGCGAAGCGGTCAAAAAAGGGATAATAGCCAACAGGGTGCTCGCGTACTTCGTGTACGCAACGCAGCAGCTTTTGATATCCTTGGGCATTGACCCGGAAAGATTACGGTTCAGGCAGCATCTTTCAGATGAGATGGCCCATTACGCGGCGGACTGCTGGGATGCGGAAGTTCTGCTTTCATACGGATGGACCGAGGTGACCGGAATAGCGGACAGAGGCTGCTGGGACCTTTCCAGGCACGCGGAGTTCTCAGGCGTTGATCTGACGCATTTCAGAAGGTTCGACGAACCTAAGGAGATGGAGATAGTTGCGGTCAGGGCCAAACAGAAAGAACTCGGCCCGAAGTTCAAGGATAAAGCGAAGGACATCACGAAGGCAATAGAATCGAAACAGCCGGAAGACATCAAGAACAATTCACTGAAGATAACGGTCCACGGCGAAGATATGGAAATCGGATCTGAATTCTTTGAGGTTGTGAACATAAAGGAAAAGGTCTCCGGCGAACGTGTCATACCGCATGTCATAGAACCGTCGTACGGGCTGGACAGGATATTCTATTCGATACTGGAACATGCTTACAATTACGATGAGAAGGAAGATTATGTGACGCTCCGCCTGAAACCGGGGGTCGCTCCCGTGAAGGTCGGCGTGTTCCCGCTTATGGACAAGGACGGACTTGATACCATTGCGACGTCGATATACGAAAAACTGCGTATGAACGGTATCGAATGTTATTACGACACTTCAGGCGCCATAGGAAGGAGATACGCGCGTATGGACGAAATAGGGACGCCGTGGTGCATAACCGTTGATTACGATACGATCGAAGACGGAGTCGGCAAAGACACGGTGACGATAAGGGACAGGGACACAAAGGAACAGAGGCGCATAAGGATCGATGATGTGAACAGGACCGTTGCGGATATGCTTCGTCCATGCTGACGCCGTATATCAAAAATCGGCAATTAGGCGGGCATCATATTCGGCCGCATCGGAAGTAAAATATTCAATGCGTCCTCTTTACACCAACTTTATATTCTTTTCGTATAAAATCCGAAATGTCCGGTGTAAGATCGTTATACCTCCGTCATAATATATTCGCCCGCTCTGTTAATACGGGCATGGATGCGTCCGCCATCCATAGTGTTATATGCAACGTTCGCAGATTTTGTTACGGTGACAAGATGGGAGTAAAAGATTTACAGGACCTTAAGAAAATATCCATGCTGCGGTCGCAGATCGACGGCAAAGGGGTCGCCGCGATCATGAGCGAGGATTTCGGAACCGTTTCGCCGGATGATCGTGTTGTTGATGCGCTTCATATAATGAAAGAGAGAGGAGCGCATGATGTCCCGGTCGTCAGCGGCAACGAATACATAGGTTCGGTGATATACGGAACGCTTCTGAGGAAAAAGAGCGTGATGCTTGACAGCAAGATAAGAACGGTGATGACAGGCGCACCGTCCGTGACCAAATCGGCGAAGATAACGGAAGTGGCCGAACTGATGATATCGAACAATGCAAGGCAGATACCCGTAATTGACAAGAACAAAAGGATAAAGGGCATAATCTCGAGGTCAGCATTGACGGAGGTCGCGGCGAACATCAAAGCGTTCCGTGACATCAAGGTATGGGAGATAATGACCCCTTCCGTTGAAACGGTGAAGGAGAACGATGTCCTTGAGACGGCGATCGAAGTGATGAGAGGGCTTGACGTAAGGACCGTACCGGTAGTAGGCGGAAAGGGAGAGGTCGTAGGCATAGTGGGAATGAAAGAGATCATCGGTCACAACTGGAGACGCAAGAACAGACAGACGGTCGGCGACCTTTCCGGTGAAAGCAACCCGTCAACGATATTGGTGGAATCCTTCTGCGCTACCGCTCCCAAGACGATACCGTGGGATGCAACGATAGGCGAAGCCGCTGAGGTGATGCTCGGCTCATGCATTTCCACGCTGCCGGTGGTGGAGAACGAAAAACTTGTCGGAATTCTTACGCAATATGACATAATAGAAATGATGGCCGCCTGCAGGGAACGGGAAATGATGTTCATCCAGATAAGCGGACTCGAAGATGATGACAGGGATTACGTGAACAACATCGACGATATAATAAAACGTGAAATGACAAAGATCGCAAAAGTAAAGAGGCCGCAGTCGCTGACGATACACATAAGCAAATACAACACAGCGGGAACAAAGAACAAGTACAGCGTCAACGCAAGACTGATATTCGACGGCGGTCTGATATCCGCAAAGGAAGTGGAATGGGATCTCACGAAAGCGGCCGAAGATATTCTTAGAAATTTATCCACGAGGGTCATGGACATGAAGGAGGAGAAGATCGACAGCAGGAAAAAGAAAAAATAAACCGTTTCCTGCGATCATCATCAAACCATTTTCAACACATATTAATATTTCACAGAGTCCTGGGCATTAGTGATAAGTTGACATATTACACTGCGATCTACACGGAAAAACCGCTCGAGGAAATTTTGGAAAGATGTGCGCAACCGAAGTTCTGGAGATTCGGGGCAAACAGAGGAAACGTGGGGATAGTCGAAGGAGATATCGGAAAGGATCCGAACGGTGCCGATGAGTTACGTCTGACGGAACACTTCTATACATCCGGCTACGGAACATATTCAGATGATGTATTGTGCTTGGCCGACGAATATCTGAGGATACTTGGCGGCAAGATATACATCATGGATCTGTTATGCGAGGGATGCGAAGAACTTGATGTCATAGATCTCGAAGGACTTGAAGGGTTTGAAGGAGTTGTAGAGATCTGGAAATCTTATTTCAGAATGTCCGATAAAATAGAGACCATTGACCTGAAGGACATATCGGAAAGATTGCACGACAGAACAATTTGCGGAACAATGGTCCGTCTGAATCCTTACACCATCTATGAGGTGGTGAACAGCGCTTACAGGCATGAGTAGGAAGAACAGCATAGCTTTGCAGCAGTATGACCATATGATCTCCAATCAGCAGTTGTCTCACAATCTTTTTAATACTTTTTCTATGTTCGGAGAGGTTACATGTCGCAATATGATCCCGCTTCCATCGAAAGATGCTGGCAGAAAATGTGGAAAGACGAATCAGTATATCGTTTTGACATAGAGTCCGGTCTGCCCGTCTTCAGCATAGACAATCCTCCCAGATATACTTCCGGATCACTGCATCTGGGTCACGCGACAGGATATTCAATGATAGATTTCGTTGCCAGATACAGAAGGATGAGAGGCTATAACGTTTTCTTTCCGTTATGTTTCGACGTCAACGGTACGCCGATCGAGGTCAGGGTGGAGAAGAAGCACAATATCACCAAACTCGATCTTCCCAGGAAGGAATACAGAGAACTCTGCTCGGAATTCGCGAACAGTTTCATCGATGAGATGATACATCACTTCGAGATCCTCGGTGAAAGTATGGATCCGAGCATCTATTATCAGACGGACGCTCCGTATTACAGACGAATAACACAGATATCGTTTGTCAAACTGTTCAACGAAGGTCTCGTGTACAAAGGGAATTTCCCGGTCAACTGGTGTCCGAGATGCATGACCGCACTCGCGGATGCGGAGGTCGAGTACCGCGAGAACACCACGAAACTGAATTACATAAGGTTCATGATAGACGGTACGGACGGTCATATCACCGTTGCAACGACGAGGCCGGAACTGCTTTGCACATGCAAAGTGGTTGCGGTACATCCCGAAGACAAAGAAAAGAAGCATCTGATCGGAAAATATTTGGTCACTCCGATCTACGGACGAAAAGTGAAGGTCATTGCGGATCCGAAAGCGGATCCGGAGTTCGGCACCGGAAGCGTGATGATATGCACGATCGGCGACAAGAGCGATCTCGAGTGGGTGATGAAATACAAACTGGAGATGGAGAAAGGCATTGACGAGTTCGGTAAGATGACCTCTCTTGCAGGGAAATACGAGGGCATGAGCGTCAAGGACGCACGCGCCGCAGTGATAAATGATCTCAAGGACAGCGGATCACTCATAAAACAGGAGAACAGCGAACAGAACGTTTCAATATGCTGGAGATGTCATACTCCGGTTGAATTCCTGCAGGTGCCGCAATGGTTCCTGAAGACGCTTGAATTCAAGGAACGCGTTCTTAAAAGAGCGGACGAGGTCAACTGGTATCCGGAGTTCATGAAGATAAGATTACAGGATTGGGTCAATTCGCTGGAATGGGATTGGGTCCTGAGCAGGCAGCGTGTGTTTGCAACACCGGTTCCCGTATGGGAGTGCGGAAGCTGCGGCGAAGCCGTCGTTGCCGACGAGAAACAATGTTACGTTGATCCGACCGAAGATGATCCTCCGGTCGAGAGATGCAAATGCGGCGGAGAACTGATAGGATGCACGGATGTGTTCGATACATGGATGGATTCATCCGGATCGCCGTTATACAACACGTTCTGGGAACGTGACGAGGAGATGTTCAAAAAACTGTTCCCGATGTCCCTGCGGCCGCAGTCTCATGACATCATAAGGACGTGGGCGTTCTACACATTACTGAGGAATGAACAGATAGCGTCGTCAATACCATGGAAGAACATCATGATACACGGTTTCATAATGGCCCCGGACGGGACGCCTATGCATTCGTCCATCGGAAATGTGATCGATCCGATACCGATAATAAAGGAATACGGCGCTGATGCACTGAGATATTATGCATGCACATGCTCCATGGGAATAGATCACGCGTTCAGAGAGAAAGACGTGATAAGGGGAAGGAAGCTCTGCAACAAGGTGTTCAACATCGGGAAATTCATAGGTCCGAGATTTGATTCGAAGCCCGCTGAACCTAAAGAATTAAGAATATCGGACAAGTGGATACTGAGCAGATATTCCGACACCGTTGCGTCGGTGACGCAGCACTTTGAATCATACCAGTTCGATAAGGCCATGCGCGATGCGGAGAGTTTCATATGGCATGAACTGGCGGATCATTACATCGAGATGGTAAAATCAAGGAAGGACGATGCGGCCAAGTACACGCTTTACACTGTTCTCTTAGGCAGTATAAAAATGATAGCTCCGTTCATGCCGCACATATCGGAAGAGGTTTACCAGGAACATTTCAGGAAATACGAGAACACGAAAAGCATTCACATCTCGCCGTGGCCGGTTCCCGTATCAAAGCATGCGGACGCTGAAAGATCGGGTAATGTATTGAAAGATGTGATAGCGGCGATACGCAACTGGAAATCGGATAACAAGTTGCCCCTCAACACCGAATTGGCGATGGTTGAACTGATAGGCGATGTTCTTTCGCTCAACGGTGCGCGCGATGACATCACGGAAACGGTAAAAGCAAGATCGCTTGTGATCGCGGAAAAGGCAGATATAAAAGAAGAGGTAACAGCCGTCAAACCGATTCATTCGAAACTCGGACCCGCGTTCAAAGAAAAAGCTAAAGCCGTTGTATCGGAAGTATCGAAGATGGATCCTTCGGAAGCGGCATCCGCATTGGTAGCCGGCGGCCTTACAATAACGGTTGACGGTGACTCCGTGACATTAACAAAAGAGTTCTTTGAACTTGAGAGATGTCTGATGCTCAACGGCAAACAGGTGGAGACGATACAGGTCGGAGACATACTCATTGCCATAGAACCCTGATACGTTTGGAAACGTTCATCACAAGCGTTTATTGGATCACGCGAACTGATATGCTCTTCCCTTTGAACTTACAGCGCGGAAGGTCCATTGCCATACGGTTCGCGAATTCTTTATGAACCTGTACAACAGATGAATCGTCGCCGAGTTCGATCTTCCCGATGGATGCGTCACGCACCCTGATGTCGCGTATCAAAAGATCCGCGAGGCCAACCTTCCCGAGGCCGTCGTTCTTTCCCAGGTTGAGTTCAAACTTCACCATTCCGTATACGTCCGAGATGTGATCGTAATCTATAACTTTACGAACGGTGTCCTTACCTTCCGCATCGGGAACGTCTCTCAGAACTATGTCCATGCCGGTATACGCAACGATCTCGCGTATCGCATACTCTTCATTGGATGTGACGAAAGAGACCGCCGTTCCTTCCTTGCCGGCCCTCCCGGTCCTTCCGATGCGGTGAATGTATGTGTCAACGTCATCGGGAACATCGTAATTTATAACGTAGCTTATATCATCGATGTCAAGCCCTCTGGCCGCTACGTCAGTTGCAATCAGTATGTCTATACGGTCTTCCCTGAACTCTTTCAAAACCTTTTCGCGTCTGGACTGAGGCATATCACCGTGTATCGCCTCCGCTTTGTAATTGAGGCCTCTCAGCCTGTCGTCAAGTATGTCGACCATCCTTTTCGTGTGACAGAAGATTATTGCCTTCGGCTTATCGATGTCAAGAATGCGGCAAAGCGCCCAGACCTTGTTCCTTCTTCCGACGCTTATGTAAAATTGTTTGGTAAGATCCAGCACCAATTCATCCTCGGATACCGTTATTTCTTCCGGCCGGGTCATGTAATCCGTTGCCAAACGTCTTACATTCTCGGACATCGTTGCTGAAAAGAGCAACGTTTGACGCTCCCGAGGCGTTGATGAAAGTATGAATTCAATGTCCTCAATGAACCCCATGTCGAGCATACGGTCCGATTCATCAAGAACAAGAACGGAAATGTCCGATAAGTTCAGACTGCCGCGGATCATCATATCCTTAACTCTTCCCGGCGTCCCGGCGATAACGTCCGCGCCTTTGCTCAGCTTTGCCGTCTGAACCTCAATGGATGCGCCTCCGTATATCGCAACACACTTGTGCCCGGAATATAAGGCAAGCTTATTGATCTCATCGGCCACCTGTGTTGCCAATTCCCTTGTCGGCGCAAGTATGATCGACGTCGGTATCTTACGTCCCGGTTCCGTCCTGGATAGGATGATCGATCCGAACGCACCCGTCTTTCCTGTTCCGGTCTGCGCTTGCGCGAACATATCCGTTCCTTTTATGCCCTCGGGTATCGCTTCTTTCTGTATGGGAGTGGGCGACGTCCATCCCATGGTCCCCATCGCTTTAGCGATGCTTGACGGAACTCCTAACTTCTCAAACTCTGAAACCATGATATCACTGGCGCTGAAACTCACTGCCTGCGACCTCCGCAGACTCCGCTTGTAACAATAACAGATTATTGAATACGATTATATATACCTAGTCTGACAAAAACGAGTATAAGATATGATCAATAATGTGAAACCTCCGGACAGATGCGGAAATCAGGATGCCCGCGGACAGCCCGGGTAATATACGGTCTCCGGTCACAGCGTTCCGTTCATATCCAGTGTACTGACATTCAAATGAAAATTCAAAAAGATAAACTTTATATTCACTGATTTGTTCACGGGCTTCAAGCGGGTGTAGTGTAGTTGGCTATCACTTGAGCTTGCCAAGCTTAGGACTCGGGTTCGAATCCCGGCGCCCGCACTTAACTCTTCTATCATATGGTCAATCTTCGAAAATTATCAAGATGGTCAATCTTCGAAAATTATCAAGATGGTCAATCTTCGAAAATTGATGATTTTGCCGTATTAATCGCTTATCAAACACTCTCAATCTTCGCAACTGCACAATTTCAGAGAGAAAGCGGCCACGGTTCATCGTGCAATCATGGCGTCAATTCAATAAGAACACATATCCAATTTTTGCAGTATCCTTTTATGAAAATAACCAATTTCTGCACAATTATTTTTTTAAAAATTACAATTTCTGCAGTATTACCATTCACTGCCGGATTCGATCCAGTTGTACGATACTCATCGGGATGGTACGTCATTGACTTGTTTGAAGTTGGAGATCCATCTGATTCTGATATCAAGGAGATATGATTCAGCGTTCTTGTTTATATATCAACAAAGTGCTCGCGTATATAGTGATATTTTATGATAAAGCCTGTACCTGAATTCGCAGAGGAGTTGGCGGCCAATGGCGGATCGAGTGCCATGTTGTGTTTCCAGTGCGGCACGTGTACGCTCAAATGCCCGTCTGCCAAATACACGTCATTGAGAACGGCGCATATCATGAGAGCATCCCAGCTCGGGCTGAAAGATGAAGCGATAGACGGCGACAGCCTGTGGCAGTGCACCACATGCTACACGTGCGTGGAATGGTGTCCGCGTAATGTTCAAGTTGTTGATGTTATCACCGCGCTGAGGAACATCGCGGTCGCTGACGGGATGCTGCACGAAAGCCACAGGAAGGTAGCTCAGAGTTTGGTAAAATTCGGTCATACGGTTGAGAACAATGAAAAAATAAAAGCTCTCAGAAAAGAGCTCAGACTTCCGGAGAACCCGCCGACGGTAATGAACAACACGGCGGCGAAAGCGGACCTAGATAAAATACTGAACCTCACGGGATTCGACAAGCTGGTGAAATAAATGGCAAAATATGCGTTTTTCTTAGGGTGCATCACACCTTTCAGGTACCCCGGCATCGAAAGATCAACAAGGGAAGTGTTCAAAACGCTGGGCGTTGAACTTGTAGATCTGGAAGACGCAAGCTGCTGTCCTGCGCCGGGAGTGATAAAATCATTCAACAAAGCGACATGGCTGGCAGTAGCGGCAAGGAATTTAGCCTTAGCCGAGAAGAAAGGATTGGATATCGTGACGATATGCAACGGCTGCTACGGTTCATTGTTTGACGCAGCCCATGAGTTGCACAAGGATCCGAAGATCCTGGACGACGTGAATAAGATACTTTCTGAAATAGGATTGAAATACAGCGGCAAAACGAAAGTGAGGCATTTCGCTGAAGTTCTTTACAAAGAAGTGGGCGTTGAAAAGATAAAGAAAGCGGTAAAAAAACCGACCGGATACAAAACGGCGGTGTTCTACGGATGCCATTTCCTCAAGCCGAGTAAATTGAAACAGCTCGATGATCCCGAGGATCCGAAGATATTGGATGAATTGGTAGAGGCCGCGGGCGCTGAAAGCATGTCCCGCAAGGGGAAGGCGATGTGCTGCGGCGCAGGCGGAGGTCTGAGATCACAATTCGGCGAAACGGCAATGAAGTTCACAAAAGCGAATTTAGAGAGAATGAAGGCCGACGGCGCCGAGATGATAGTGGATGTCTGTCCGTTCTGCCATCTGCAGTTCGATGCGAGTCAGAAGGAACTCGGATTCGATCTTCCCGTTCTCCACCTGTCGCAGCTGTTCGGCATAGCGATGGGCATGGACGCCGAGGATCTTGGTCTGAACGCGCACATCACACCTGTTAAGCTTTAATTGAAAAAGAAGCGCAGAACTTCCGTTCAAATGCGTATGAAAAACGTAATATCAGGGATACCGCTGAACTGCGGAAAATGAAGACATACGTATAAAGCCAGGAACGATCGGCGATGTGTTAAATAATACTGAAGGACATATTAGCGAGGAGGATACGCTATGGCAAGATGGTCTAACAACAGAATATGCATGAGCGCAGACAAAAAACTGGAGAAATTCATCGTGGATCTGTCTCAGGAAACATCGTTCCACCGCGTGGATTCTCAGAAATTGAAATGCGGTTTCGGTTTGCACGGCGTATGCTGCAAACTTTGCGCAAACGGTCCTTGCCGAATAACCGAAGACGCTCCGAGAGGTGTTTGCGGTGCAAGCGCCGACGTGATCGCGGCGCGCAACTTCCTGCGTACGGTATCAGCGGGTTCAGGATGTTACATTCATATAGTGGAAAACACTGCCAGGAATCTCAAAAACGCGGGTCTCGCTAAAAACGAGCTGAAAGGAAAAAAGACGCTGCAGCGTCTTTGCGACATGTTTGACATAAAAGGTAAGGACGATCATGACAAAGCCGTCAAACTGGCGGATGCTGTGCTTGACGATCTTTATAAACCGGATTTTGAGAAGATGACGCTTACGAAGAAGATGGCATACGCGCCTCGTTACAAACGCTGGGAAGAACTCGGGATACTGCCGGGAGGCGCTAAATCAGAGGTGTTCTCAGGTACGGTGAAAAGCTCAACGAATCTGAACTCCGATCCGGTGCATATGCTGCTCCATTGTCTGCGGCTCGGTATATCGACCGGTCTGTACGGTCTAACGCTTACAAACCTGCTGAATGACGTGATCATCGGCGAACCGGAGATACGTATGGCGCCGGTAGGATTCCGCGTGATCGATCCGGATTACATAAACATAATGATCACAGGACATCAGCATTCAAAGTTCTCATATCTGCAGAACCGTTTGGTTGAAGATGAGGTCATTAAGAAAGCCAAGGCCGCCGGAGCGAAAGGATTTAAGATCATAGGCTGCACGTGCGTAGGCCAGGATATGCAATTGCGCGGTGCACACTGCACAAAGATATTTGACGGTCATGCGGGAAACAACTTCACAAGCGAAGCTGTTCTGGCAACGGGCGCAATTGACGCAGTCATATCAGAATTCAACTGCACGCTTCCTGGTATAGAAGCAATATGCGATGAACTGAAGATAAAACAGTTCTGCGTGGACGCCGTGGCAAAGAAATCGAACGCTGTATTGAAAGAATTTACATTCGAAACACGTGTATCTGTATTCGATGAGATCATCGACGGTATAATATCATCATACAGATCACGACGCGGCGTTGTACCTATGAAGCTGCTGCCCGAGCATGGCAACGGAAATTCTTTGACGGGAGTCAGCGAAGTTTCGCTGAAAGCTTTCCTCGGCGATTCATGGAAGCCGCTCATCGATCTTATCTCGGCAGGCACAATAAAAGGACTTGCCGGCGTCGTCGGCTGTTCCAATTTAACGGGAGAAGGACACGATGTGCTGACGGTCGAATTGACCAAAGAACTGATCGCAAAGGACATGTTGGTCCTGACCGCAGGCTGTTCATCCGGCGGTATCGAAAATTGCGGACTCATGATGCCCGAAGCAGCCGATCTGGCAGGCCCCGGCCTAAAAGCGGTATGCAAGAAACTCGGGATCCCGCCTGTGCTGAATTTCGGCCCGTGTCTTGCAATTGGGCGATTGGAAATAGTTGCCACAGAGGTCGCCGAAGCGCTTGGCGTAGACTTGCCGCAGCTTCCGCTCGTGCTCTCCGCGGCGCAGTGGCTTGAAGAGCAGGCACTTGCGGACGGTGCGTTCGGGCTGGCACTTGGTCTCCCGCTGCATCTGGGGGTCCCACCGTTCATAATCGGCAGCGAACTGATAGTCAAGGTGCTTTGTGAGGACATGAAAACCCTTACCGGAGGACATGTGATCATCAACGGTGACGCCGTCGAATCAGCAAAGATACTCGAGGACATAATCCTTCAAAAACGCAAAGACCTGAATCTGCCTTAAGAACAGATTCAAAACTACTCGATGCGGTCGATGTGTTTACGGATACGCATGCAGAACATCATTACGGGATCGAAGATCCGTGAGCTGACCGTGGAGAACGCCCTGATGACATTGGTAACTTACAAGATCATTGATTCCTGCGATCGTTACGTCAGAACGGAACGCAGTAAAAGGGCGAGGGAGATATTCGGATTCTTCGGAATCAAAGACCCTGAAGAGATACCTCATCCTAAGCTCAGGGAGATTATGCAGCTCAAATTCGGGAATTTAGGTTTAATCTATCGTTTGACTCGGACCTATGAAATTCGGTATGCAGATGTGTGCCGATTTCACATCACACGCCGCGCTCGGCCATCAGCGTCTTTATTTCCTGTTCGTTGATGCCTATCATCGCTTCGCCTATGTTCTCCGAGACTTCGGCAAGTATCCTCGGGTCGTTATAATGCGCAACCGCTTTTACTATGGCCTTTGCCCTTTTCTCAGGATCTCCGGATCTGAATATGCCGGAACCGACAAAGACTCCGTCTGCGCCCAGCTGCATCATCAGTGCCGCGTCTGCCGGCGTCGCAACTCCGCCTGCCGCGAAATTTGGAACCGGCAGCTTTCCGTGTTTGTGCACGTACATAATATTTTCATATGAAACGCGGAGTTCCTTCGCTTCCGCATACAGCTGATCCGGCCTCATTCCCTTTATTCTCGAGATATCGGAATTTATCTTCCTCATGTGGCGAACCGCCTGCACTATATCCCCGGTTCCGGCTTCGCCTTTGGTCCTCATCACTGCGGCGCCTTCACTTATTCGCCGCAAAGCTTCTCCTATGTCCCTTGCGCCGCATACGAATGCGGTTTGAAATTTCTTCTTGTCGACGTGATAAACATCGTCCGCAGGTGAAAGGACCTCACTTTCATCTATGCAGTCCACACCTATCGCCTGAAGTATCTGCGCTTCCACAAAATGTCCTATCCTCACTTTTGCCATGACCGGTATCTTAACGGTCGCTTGAATATCCCTGATCATCTTCGGATCGCTCATCCTCGATACGCCTCCGGCCGCTCTTATGTCGGCGGGGATCCTTTCAAGCGCCATGACCGCACGTGCGCCGGCGGCTTCCGCGATCTTCGCCTGCTCGGGAGAGGTGACGTCCATTATCACTCCGCCGTTCAATTTACCAATGAGACCGGAATACTTCTTTTCAGGCATATGTTTTCACAATCTGGAATGAAGAAGTTATATTTATCTATCATTGGTCCGACGGCCTGTTTTTAAATCTGCAGAAGAATGTCAACGAGTTTCGCAAACTCTCCCGTCTTATTTTTCAAAGCGGTATCATCGAATATTAATACGTTTTCAGACAATTCCGTCAGGCCGCACGCGCTGCATCCGCCGGGAACGGCCGTTATTGTTCTTACGTTGTTTTTCATCGTGTACGCTTCCCAGTCGCGCGTGAAATTCGGATCATTGATTACGCCGGCGCCTTTGGAAAGTAATATTAAATCAGTGTTATGCATCAATCCGCATCTCATTCTCTCAAGGAGCATCTCCAACGCGCGGGCGAATTGTTCTCCCGAACCCGATCTGTGAGATATCAGATTCATCATATCTTTACCGGATGACGGCGAAAGCACCGGAAGGCCGGAAGAGAAGTATGTCACGTTCACATCCTTATTGCGGAGAAAACGTTTCGTCAGTGCGAGCACAAGACCTTTCGATATCATCTCGGGTTCGCCGTACATGCTGTTCGAGGTGTCGATGACCATGAAGATGTTTCTTTCTTTACTGTACGTTTTTTCTTCGCTTTGCGTTTTTTCACTGTACGTTCTTTCCTTTCTCTCTTCGCCGTGTGTTCTTTTTTTTATTTCTTTGTTTTGTGCATTTTCTCTTCTATCTTTGACGCGGCTGATGAGTTCCGATCCCATGGATCTCATTATCTTCACGATCTGTTCCAGATCATCGTTTCGTTCTGTCAGATTTTCATATTTTGTATCGTTTTCCATAAATTCCGAATGTGCGTCTCTGACGGAATAATCGAATCCTGTTCCGGGACTGAGGGACGCTATGATATCCATGGTTCTGATGTGAGATGATATCTTTTTCCATGACTTTTTCATTGCTTCAGATACGTCACATGTTTCCGGTTGCGAGGACATAGACGGGAACACGGACGAAAAGACAGTTTTTAAAATAAATTTCGGAAGCAGATCACTTTTTTCAGCAGCGTTTCGCATCTCTTCCCATTCGTCGGATCCGATTATTTCTTTGATAACGTCTGATGTTTCCTTCGGATAAGGCGATTTGCGATTGAAAAGATCTGACGCCAGACACATCAGCGTATTCCTGCGAACGTTGAATGGTAGATCATTCGGTGCGATGAGCATGCATCGCATCTCTTCGGAATTGACCGTGTGATCCAACGAAACGGCGTGTGTCTGCATTTCCATCATCATTGAAGAATGAACTCTGTGTCTGCGGTCAGTCCTTCTATCTCAGCAAGCTGCGCCGACCTGAGGTTGAACGCATTGATCATATCCTTCCTGTCCTGTTCTGTGAGCCAGAAATTATTCTCCAGTTCTTTCATGAGCCTTACACGGTCGTTATCATAATTTTCCTCAAGCAGTTTTTTTCTTTCTCTCAGTGTTTTCGCTTCATTCAAGAATATTTCTTTCTCAGTTCCGTCGTTTTTCTTGAACAGATCCCAGCCGTACTTCGAGGAAAGAAGGGTTACTAATTCTTCATACGCGTACTTTACATAATCCTGTGAGTCGCTTTTCGCTATATGCGGGTCCGCATACGTGTGCGTAGGACGGCTTATATTATGCTCTTTCAACCTTTTCAGCGTAGGGAATGAACTGTTGCAGTCGTAACAATGTATCATCCTCGGGAAACCGGCGTTCTCGTCCACCGCACCTTTTGATTCAACCGAAAGTTTCAGCAGCTCATCCGCTTCCGCATAGAGTCCGCTGAGCTCAAGGCCTCCGGGAATACATACTGCGAATATTGCCTTCCGTATATCGTCTATCTCCTCCGGCCAATCCCAGAGCGTATACTGCAGCAGCGGTATGAACGATATCCCGACGCTTTTCACGCCTGCGGCGACGGCCGCGACCTTCATTGCATACAGGGAATCCTTCCATCTTTCATCCGATATGTACTTACCGGCGTCTTTGAAAACATCCCTCAGCGAAAGAATGGATGCGAGGACATCATCTTCAACCGGAATACTTTCCGCAGCTTTTTTTACAGAGGACACATCCTTTTGATCCGTTGCGGACGGTATCTTCATTTCTTCCGCACTGTCAATGAATGAAAGGAACGCCTCATCGGAACGCAGCGGTTCTATGAATATTCTGAACAAAAAACGATCGTATAACGAATACGCTTCATCGTCTTCGGACGGAACATCCCATGAAGATCCGAATACCGTCTCTCCGCTTTTCATCATTTCCGCAATGCCGTTCATAGCGGTGCTGTTAGCTTTGAACACATCATCCAGTACGATGATCGTTTTTTCATCAGCTTTCGAAATAAATTCATCTTTGTTCGCGGACGGTGAAATCGTATAAACAAAATCCTTCTTTCCTGCGGCAGCACACACATCCCTTATGATAAGATCCTTACCTGCGCCGTTCGGACCTATGAATACTATACTTTTCCCGGAGATCATTGAAAGGAACGCGGCAGACACCGCATCCGTTTTTTCTTTATGCGCGTTCCTAATAATTCTGACAGCCGCACTCATCTTTTCATTCGTGCCCATTGTATCGTCTTTATTGCTTGTAATATATAAAATAGCACCGCAGACATTTAAACCATTATAACGGTTTATACCGATGGTGTCATATGATAGGGCCCGGCGGAGAAAGGACATTGGCGTTGGGGATCGATGCGGGCGGTTCATACACGGATGCCGTTGTTATGGATGTCCGTACCAAGGAAATAATATCGAAGATGAAATCCAAGACAACGCACGATGACATGATCATCGGAATGAAGGACGCTATGAACGGATTGATCCTTAAACGTAAGTTCAATCCCAAGGATATAAAATTCGTTGGTCTTTCTACAACGCTGGCAACGAATTCGATCCTCGAGAGCAAAGGAGGAAAGGTCGGCCTTATAACAATAGGCTGGCATCCGGAGAAGGATATGCTCATGGAACCGTCAAAATCTTTTTTCGTTGCCGGCGGTCACGACGTGACCGGAGAGGCCATTGAAGGGCTGGATGAGAATGCGCTTATAAATGCGGCAAAGGAATTGGAAAATACGGCAGACAACATCGTAATATCGGCAAGATTCAGCTGTTTCAATGACGGCCACGAGAGACGCGCTAAACAGATGCTCGCCGATAAAGTGAGCGTTCCGGTCATTGCTTCTTATGAACTGTCCAAAGACATCGGAATGCACGAAAGGACGAACACCGCGATACTGAACGGAATGCTGCTGCCGGTGATCAACGATTTCATCACCGGCGTTCTTTCCCTTCTTTCACGGTATGATATCAGCGCGCACGTGATGATGATGAAAGGCGACGGAACGATGATGAGGATTGAAACCGCCCGGCTTAGGCCGGTGGAGACCATAATGTCCGGTCCTGCAGCATCGATAGTGGGAGGTCTCGCACTTTCCGGTTGCAGCGAGGGAGTTGTCGTTGACATCGGATCCACATCAACGGATGTGGCGTGCGTTAAGAATGGGATGCCTCCGGTAAGTAAGCACGGTGTAACGGTAATAGGTAAAAAAACACACGTCAGGACAATGGACGCATACACGGTCGCATTGGGAGGCGATTCGCATATTGATATGGATCCGGAAGGAAATGTTACTCTCGGACCGAAAAGATCGGTGCCGCTGGCAACGTCATCCGCAGAGTATCCGTCACTCAAAGAAAAGATGATAAAGGATGACAACGCCACATATCTGATACCTCACAAAAGCAAAACGCGTGCTTTGACACAGTCGGAAACGAAGGTACTGAATTTCATAGAGAAGAACGCTCCCTGCGTGATATCCGACATATCCGCTGAATTTCCGGTCATGCATACGCTGCCGTCGATCATTGATTCACTGATGGCCGCAGGCAGCGTAATATACACCTCGCTGACGCCAACCGATCTGATGGTCATTACCGGAAGATTCAAAACCGGTGATAAAGAGGCTTCCGGGATCGGTCTGGACGTCTTTTCAAGGAAAGCCGAAATGACAGGCGAACAATTCATCCTGAAAGTAATGGACCAGGCGGTCGTGAACTCCGGTCGAGCCATACTTGAAAAAGTGATCGCGGACGAAACGGGAAGCGCAGAATCCGATGAAAACATGAAAAGACTGATAGACGCGTCCGTAGGAAAGAACCGTTTCGGGATGATCGACACGAATCTGAGCCTGAACATACCGATAATCGGTCTCGGAGGCCCCGCGGCCGCATATCTGTCATCATTGAGGACAAGACTGAACACGAATATCATAATCCCGGAAAATCATGACATAGGGAATGCGGTCGGCACCGTGAGGAGCAAAATATCTGAAACGTCAACCGCAATGATCTTCCCTTCAAAGGACGGCGGGTACGAGATAAGGAGTTCCTTCAGCCGTGCGTTGATAGATATGCATTTCGACGACGCTGTTGCGCATGCTAAAGAGATAACATCATCGGACGCCGTCGAGAGGATAAAGAAACAAGGCGGTACGGATATACACGTTCATACGGAAACGGATAACGTGGATCCTAAAGACGTTGAAGACATCGAAAACGTTATAAAAATATCGGCGAGGGCGACCGGCGACCCGATGGAATACATCGTCGGTTTCAAATATCTCTGATCTCAAACATCTTTGATATTGACGGCGATGACAATATACGTGCGCATGTATTACGACGAGATATGACAGAGGCTTCATACGCATCGTACGGGACGCCCGCGGGAACATTATACATATGCGGATTCGGCGAAACGGTAACTTACATAGGCTTCGAGAAAACATTCACTCGGGAAAGGATCACTCCGCTCATTGAAAATGTAATAGAACAGCTGAACGAATATTTCAACCGTGAAAGAAAACATTTCACCATTCCGTTCGAGGTCGGCGGAAGCGAACTTCAGAAGAATGTCTGCAGCGCACTGATGAAAATACCGTACGGTGAAACGAGAACATACAAGGACATCGCCGAATCCGCAGGGAATCCGAAAGCGATACGAGCGGTGGCGACCGCCATCGGAAAGAATCCCGTCTCTTTGGTGATACCGTGCCACAGAGTGATCGGATCCGACGGGAAGATGAGAGGATACGCCGGCGGCATCCCGTTCAAGGAATATCTTCTGGAGCTGGAATCGTGAATTCCGCGAACATCATAAGGAAAAGATTCCTTGAGAACATTGACTCCGAATACAAAAAATTCAGCGAGACGACGATCGTACCGAAATGTTACGCGGTGGCGGGCATAAGGATGCCTGTAATAAGGCAGTTTGCTAAAGAGATATGCAAAGGCGACTGGAGATCATATCTTGACGCGGTTCGCGACGAATATTCCGAAGATATGATATTACGGGGGATGATCATCGCCGAAGCGAAGATGGACCTCGATGAAAGATTCGCGAAGATAAATGAATTCGTTCCGAAGATAGACAACTGGGGAATATGCGATTCATTCTGCTCATCGCTGAAAATCACAAAAAAGAACAAGGACGCCGTCTGGAATATGATAATGCCGTTCATCGGCACCGGAGAGGAGTTTCAGATAAGGTTCGCGGTAGTCATGATGCTCGCGTATTTCATGGATGAAGAATATGTTGACATGGTGATCGAACACATGGAAAAGATAAGGCATCCCGGATACTACGTAAAAATGGCGGTTGCCTGGTGTCTTTCCTATTGTTTCATAAATTTTCCGGAGAAGACGATGACATATCTGAAAGACAATACGCTTGACGATTTCACATTCGGCAAAGCATTAAGCAAAATAACCGATTCCTTCAGAGTCGGTGAAAATCTGAAAGACGAGATCAGGAAGATGCGCCGCAAATAGATCGAATCTGCAGCCGCGGCCGTTTGAACCGATCTGCGGCATACAACTTGTGCGGTTGCAGAAATATGCGATTCCGGCTGTCGTTCGGTCGCTACGTGTTCTTTTCCAATCTCACCGAGTAACGGCGGCAACAGAGGAAGAGAATGGCAACGCCGACGGGACAGTGACGAACTTCCGCCTTTAATTTGGTAACATTATCGGATCGGCAGACATCGTTAGCTTTATTATTCGGTTACACTATTTTACGCTTGAAGAAACAGGTGTGACAGCTCATAAGGATAAGTGATAAAATGACCATATCTTTGAACCCGACGGATGAACAGATGAAGCTCATGCTTATGTATGCCGAAACGAAAGGCATGACGATCGCAGACCTTATAGAGGACATCATGGAGCGGATAGAGGACGAACTCGACGCTAAGGCTGCAGACAAGGCGTTCGAAGATTTCTATAAGAATCCGGAGACGGTAACTCACGAGGAACTGATGAAGGGGCTCGGCTTCAAATGAGTTATAACGTGATATACAATAGATCCGTGCAAAAATACCTTGAAAAGATGGATTCCGCAGTATCTCTTAGGATAACGGCCTGGATAGAGAAGAATCTTGCGGGATGCGAAGATCCGAGAAGCGTCGGGCGTTACGCGGAAAATATGCAGGAACATGGAGATATCGTATAGGCGAATACAGAGTTATTGCAGAGATCAAAGACAAAGAACTGATCATCATAGTGATAGACATAGGGTCCAGAAAAAACATCTATGACTGATCCGTCGGCGGAAATATATCGGTTCAACGAGCCGTAGACGCGGTTTCACGGACTCAGACGGAATATTTTATAATTTTATTCATCTGCGGGCAGAGAAACGGAAAGCTATGTTGCAGCTTCCTTCGTGGGAGACCATGCACGGCCCCATGGGCTTACTGGGATCGCACGCTTTTCTGAACATCGGACATTCCTCTGATCGTATAACGCCTCTCAGGACCTCGCCGCATCTGCATCCCTTCGGTTCGTCATCCGCATAATGCGCATTGGCAAGAATATCCTCATGGACCTTTGACGCATCATGCGCTTCATACCGTTCTTTAAGGACGAGAGCACTTTTCTTAATCACCGGAAAACCTCTCCATGCCTTATCTGCTTCTCTGAATGTTTTAGCTATCAATTCCTGTGCTTTCAGGTTGCCTTCCTTTTTCACAAGACGCGAATATTCGTTCTCCACTTCCGCCCTTCCTTCCTTGATCTGTTTTGCGAGCATATATGACGCCATGAGAAGGTCCAGCGGTTCGAAGCCCGCGACCACCTGAGGCATTCTGTACTTGGAGGAGAACGGTTCGAATATGTTCAATCCGGTTATAACAGAAACATGCCCGGGCTGTATGAATCCGTTCACTTTTACCTCGCCCATGCTGAATATCGCTTCAAGTGCGGGAGGAACGATCCTGTGGCAGCTGTAGACGCTGAAATTTTTTGGTACATCCTTGTTCAGAGGCACCGCGGTCGTCGGTGCCGTTGTTTCGAAACCGACTGCCATGAATACTACGTCCTTATCGGTTGACGACGCCATTCTTACAGCGTCTTCGATCGAATACACTATACGGACATCCGCACCGTCCGCTTTCGCATCGTTCAGTGTTCCGGCGGCCGTCGGAACATTCATCATGTCTCCGAACACACAGACTGTTTTTCCCGATCCCGCTAACGTTATTCCGGCGGCGATCTCCGCGCCGGTGGTTACGCAGACGGGACATCCCGGCCCCTGCCGTATCTCCACTCCGGCTTCGATCAGAAGTTCTTCAAGTCCGAACCGCACCATGGTGTCCTGATGTGTTCCGCAAACGTGCATAAGTCTGCAGTCCACATTCAGCGCTTTGATATCTTTCAATATCCTTTCCGCGGTGCCGCCGTCTCTGAACTTAAACATCGATGCTCCTCACCTTTATTGATCTCACACAGCATTCCATGCCTTTTGTCACATTCACATGTCCGCCGCATTCCGGGCATGACAGCAACGGGATCGTGTGGTCATAACCGTCATTCTTCAATATCTTCGCCGGCCCGTCGAAATCACATGTTCTGCATTTGAGGCGAACGGCCTCATATTCTATCCTGAGCGCTGAACCGGATAATATCGTATCCTTTGTCATGACCTCGAAGGCAAACGTCATCTGATCTTCTCCGAGGTTTGTAAGTTCGCCTATCAGAATGGAAACCTCTTCGACACCGGCAACGCTGTGTTCCGACAGTTCATCCAGCACCGCTTTTATGATATCGGACATCACTGATACTTCATGCACACACAGTCATGAGCATCACAGATTAATTCGTTTTCATTCGCTTCGCTTGGTGCTTGTGACATTTACGCGTTTATGTATCCCATATCTGCATATTTGCCGATAGAGGATACGATGCGTAACATGCGCATCGGTACTGCGTGAGAAGCTGAATGCGGAATCGATCATTCCTGTCGAGGATATGGCGGAACATGCTGGAGCCGAAAGTAAAGAAAGACGTGTCTCTGGAGTTCACAGAGACAGGATGAAATTCTTCTTTGACGATGAGGAATACAATATGAGGCCGATTGAAACACGATGAATGAATCGTGTCGACAGCGTCGACACAATCGAGTTGATAACGGAATTCATCTACCTCGTGTGTACTGAACGTCATTCCTCTGCGTTGCCATCGACCGACAACAGCTCTTTGAACTCGGACAATTTCTGTTCTAACAGTTTTTTGTCTATTAACTTCAATTTATATTCGGTGATCATCGTCGGCGAAAGATTGCGACTCATGGCATACTCGACCACCCATCCTCTTTGCTCGCACACAAGATTACGCCAATGCTCGGATTTTCGTTCGGTCTTTTGTATTCACGGTCGAGAACTTCCAAGTAGAAATTCATCTTTCCGAGGTACTCCGGACGGAACTTGTCTATCTTCAGTTCGAATGCGACGAGACAGGACAGTGCGCGGTGATAGAACAAAAGGTCAACGTAGAAATCTGAATTTCCCACTTGTACTCTGTATTCCTCTCCGACGAATGTGAAATCCTTTCCGATCTCCAGAACAAAATCCTTCAGATTCCGGACGATCGCACGTTTAAGGTCGCTTTCCGTATATCCCTCCGGAAGGTTGAGGAACTCCAACACATACCTGTCAATCAATCTTATACTCCCGTCGTGGTGCCCCACTGGGACGATCTTCTGCGGCGAAAGCATGTATCTTTCATAATATCCGCTTCTGATCTGCCGTTCCAATTCACGTGTTGAGTATCTTTCGCGTACGCAAAGACCCATGTAGAACTCTTTCTCTTCAATGCTTTTTGTACCCGATAATATTTGCAGATGATTGGTCCAGCTTAATTGTGTCAGCAGTGATGACACAAATTCATTACCTTTGTAGGTCTCATAGAATTGCCGCATACGGTAAAGCCCGCGGCGCGTGAATCCTCTGAGGTCCGGGTGGTTCTCCTGGATATATTTCGCAGTCTCATCGATGAAAGAGTCGCCCCACGATGACTTCGAGGTCTCGCCACTGAGATATTCGCCTATGTTCCAATACAATTTTATCAATTCTGCGTTCACGCTCTGCAAAGCATTCTGCTTCGCCTGTTCGACCATGATAATGATCTTATTGATGTGCGGAACGATCTCGCTGCCCATACGATACAGATATCTAGGTATGAGATAAAGATTTCCTGTCATCGCTTTTCAGCCTTTGAGAAATGGAAGAAGATGCCACCGGTATACGGTATTTCCACAGTGCGACGCCTACGGATATGATATTCGGTAAAGGCGTGAACGCAGAAAGCCTAAACGACAACGCTTTGGCAAGGAATCTCGATTCTCTGTTCGATTCAGGCCTGGAAGAACTTTTTTGGAAGTGTTCTTCCGCGATGAAGAGGAAATTCGGGTTCGACTCCAAGGTACGGCACATTGACGCCACGAACTATTCCATCCATTCCGTTAAACCCGAGGACGATTGGATCGGAGAAGCCGTTCCAGCATTCGGCGGGAACGCGAAGAACGGACGGAACGATCTTCTTCAGTATACTGCCGCAACGGTCACCGACGGATGCCGCATTTTGAAATATCGTAGATCGTATTCCGGAAATGCCGCAGACGCCGTGATCAACCGCGATACCCTGGAATCCTGAAGGCGATGCTCGATCCGAAGGAGAATACCGTCATTGCCGGCTGCAGGCTCGTCAACGATCCGCTGATCGAACAGATGCAGACGATGAACATCGGATTCGTATCAAAACTTCCGTCGTCGTTCTCTGATAAATTGCGTGAACACATCGTGAATTCGGCGATCAGCGGCATCATGGACGATTCTTCGATCGCCGGATATAAGACGTACGACACTGAATCGGAGACCGCATGCGGTAAGCTCAGACTGATAGCGTACAGGTCGCCGAAGGGTACGCGTAAAGCGATGGATTATCTGGAGAGGCAAGGCAAACGTGATGCTGATAGACTGTTCAAGTGATTCGCGAAGAAAGAGTTCGCATGCCATGCCGACGCTGTTGCGGTGTTCAACGACGCCGTTGCGAAGATCATATGGAAGATCGATGTTTCGATGGCGTTCGACAGCGAAAGGGCGAAAGAACTTGCGAACATCCATGATATTTCGGTGGTCGTGACGAATTTACCGTTCTCGACGGAGGACGCGGAGAACGTGAGACACGGCGCGACGACGGATACGGTTCTGCGTCTGTATCTCGATCAGTACAAGACCGAGCATACGTATCGATTGATGAAATCCGGCATGGGTGTAGATTCCGTTTACGTCCATACGCCTTCGAGGGCCAATGCGTTGCTGTTCGTCATAGCGGTCGCAACATTGGTTTCGAGTGTCATGGACGCGATGATCAGACGTAACGGGAAAGGACGGCAGAAGGCGGTAAGGCAGGTATGCATTGAGATACAGAGCGCAATACTGGAATACTGCCGTGCCGAGGATGCGTTATCGGTCCTCGGTCCCACAGGGGCCGAGGACGGTGTCTTCTCATATCTCAATAAGATAGATCCGGACTCCTCTCTTTTGTTGGACATATTCGACGGATAGCGTTCGTTTCGGGACGGTCATCCGAGGAGGATCAGCGGACGCTGGGCACAATATGGGCACAAAGAGAAGGTGTCGAATTCACGTCATTGAAAGTATAGGTTCAAAAAAGAGCGGGCCTTGAAGATTCATTGATCCAGAAAGTGATTACAGGATAAACAGGAATTCTCTTATGGTAAACATCAGCGTGTAAGTAGTACACTACCGTTTCGTTCCATAACCGTTTTTATTCGCGTCTGCTGTCGCACATATCGGCGACGGAACAGGCATCACATTTCGGACGGTTCGGGACACATACCGTTTGACCGTGTCTAACAATATACCGGTTTATGTCGGACCATCTTTCCTCGGGAGTTATTTTCATCAATTCGAATTCAGTCTCATCCGGATTTCGAGTTCTTACCATTCCCATGATATTCGCGATCCTGTGAACATGCGTATCGACGCATATCGCCTGCAGCCCGAAAGCGTATGACCTTACGCAATTGGCGGTCTTTCTGCCGACCATCGGAAGTTTGAGAAGTTCATCGGTTTCGGACGGAACGGTTGAATCGTATTCTTCGATCAGGATCTTACAGACATCGATCAGCGCCTTCCCCTTCTGTTTCGGGAACCCGGCAGGCTTTATGAGTTCCGATATCTCGGGAACGGAGGCGTTCGCTATCGATCCAACGGAATCAAATCTTTTAAAGAGGGCGTCGGACGCTTTCCTGGTGTTGTCGTCTCTCGTTCTCTGTGACAGGATTGTAGCGATAAGGACATGGAACGGCGACGGATCCCATTCCGGTGATAATCCTTCCGACGATCTTCCCGGATATGCTCCCTCTCCGTACTCTTTTGACAATATGTCAAGCACCGCCGTCATACTTTTTTCAGATATGATATCGCCTCTCCTGCCATATGTAACGATCCGGTTATCAGGATCGTACTTTTTCCCCTTTCCGATTCTATGGCCTTTCTAAGATCATTTTCGATCGACACGTCATCGGAATATCTTCTCATTATCTCCGCTAACCTTTCCGGCGGCATCGCCCTTTCCGAACCCGGCGCCGTGATTATTATCTTCGACGCCATTTTTGAAAAGTATCTGCACAGAATGTCTGCATCCTTATCGCTGAACATGCCGGTTATGAGCGTAACCTTCCCGTAAGTTTCAATTATATCGCTGACAAGCATCTTTGCTCCTGCCGCAGTGTGCGTTGAATCTATTATAATGTCCTCATCGGAAAAATATTCCATCCTTCCGCGCCATTTGACATCTTTCAATCCTTTCGCGATGAACTTCTCAAGGTCTTTGTTCAATTGCCGGACGCATTCAGCGGCGATCGCGGCGTTCTCCGCCTGGCATTTTCCCGGTATTCCTATCTCGTACACGTTTCCGAGATAGTCTATCGTCGTATGCCCGTTCCTGAATGAGATGATCTTCAGATCCTCGTTCACATCCGTCAAAACGGAATTCGATCTTTCGGCGGCATTCTTTATCACGTTCAGCGCAGCGCCCGAATTAGCGGTGACCACCGGAACCGATCTCTTTATTATTCCTGCCTTCTCGGACGCTATCTTTTCTATAGTGTCGCCTAATATCTCGGTGTGTTCCAAACCTATATGGGTTATTGCGGTCACATCGGGAATGACAACGTTCGTTGCGTCAAGTCTGCCCCCCAATCCTGTTTCCAGGACCGCGTATTTCACACCGGATCTGGAAAAATGAAGAAATGCCAGCGCTGTGGCGACCTCAAAGAACGTGCAGTCGATGCCGTCCGCCGACATCCCGTCAACCGCGGGTTTGATGATCTGCATCAGGGATTCAAGTTCATCGTCCTCTATCCCAATTCCGTTCACGGATATCCTTTCGTTGAATCTGATGAGATGCGGGGACGTATACATTCCCGCGTGTACTCCCGCATTCAAAAGCACGGAGTATATCATTGCGCATGTTGACCCTTTGCCGTCTGAACCCGCTATGTGAACGGACTTGAAATCATTCTGCGGATCGCCGAGTCTTTTGAGTAACTCCTTTACACTTTCAAGTCCGAAACGCATCCTGTTTATTCCGAACCGGTCCATCCATTCGCTGAATTTCATGGGGATCCCGTCATTGGCGATTGTCTTTCTAAGAATTGTTTCCGATCGAAGACGCCATGTCCGCGATCATCTCCCTTACGGTCATTTTCCTCTTCTTTGCCATAGAACGAAGGGCGACCATTGTTCCGGAGCCGTATTGCGCCGCCTTTTTCGGTTTCTCCGCAAGTTCGGGCTGCCCTATCGCCTTTGCGACGTCGCGCAGCAGGGGTTTTCTTATTTCTCCCTCGGAAACTCCGCATATGCTCATACGGTTCACCACGTCGACGACCCTTTCGTTCAGATACGGGTACACCGCCATTTTTCCAAAATGCGAAGCGACCGCGCGTTCATGCGCAAGCGTTATGTTCATAAGTTGCGCCATATCATTCGTTGATGTATCTGAAAATCGTTCTTCGCTCATTCCGACGTATTTCGAAAATCCCGCAAAGAGTTCGTCCGCTCCCTGTCCGCTTAAAACTATGTTCTCATCGGAATGTTTAAGAACAAAATACAGCGGAACCTCAAAGGACAGCGTTATCGGATTTACGGTTCCGGTGATGCATATCATGTTCGAAAGTTCCTTTTCAAGATTGTTCTCATTTATTTCGATGTGATTCCATCGTATTTTCATGATCTTCGCCATCTCTTCGGCAGTTTTCACATCGTACGCGTTTTCCATGCCGACGGTGTACAATGTCACGTCCGCATATTTGTTAGACAGCGCTGCTATGATGCCGCTGTCAAGCCCGCCGGAAAACGCCACCGCGATCTTATTCCCTGCGGCAGTCTCTTTCACGGAAGCATCCAGCGAAGTCAATAATTCATTTGTCAGATCTGCCGTTGACACAAAAAACGTTAGGAACGTGCAGATATAAATCGTTGTGCGAAGCGGTATCCGATCATACCGATCACGAGAAACGAAAGAAGATCAGAAGAGGAACGGAAGTGAAGATCGGGCCCCTGAGAGTTGTTCATATCCGCTGCCTGCGGTTTGATACGCTGCATACAGGAACATATCCAGCTGATGTCTCGGACGTATGAACGGATTCCAGGATCGGATCGCTTTCATTCTATTGGAGATAATACATTCCCGATGTTCCGTCAGCGTATCGTGACACCATTCGGAAAGATTCGTGTGATAACATATATCTATGTTACGACATTAGGGAACATGGACGGCGTGACACGCATCGGAGTATCACTTGAACCCGAACTGCTGAGAGAATTTGATGATGTCATAATGAAAAAAGGATACGTCAGCCGGTCCGAGGCTATACGCGACCTCGTCAGAGACGCTTTAGCGGAAAATGAATGGAAGAATCCCGATCAGTACATGGTCGGCGTTATTGTTATGATATATGATCACACCGTAGGCAGCGTAAAGGAAAAACTGATAACGATTCAGCACGACCACGGCCGCAGCATCAATACGACGATACACGTTCATTTGGATCAGGACCGATGCATGGAGATGCTCCTCGTGAGCGGCACTCTCGGCGAGCTTAAAAAACTCGCAGATGAGATAACCGCGGTGAAAGGGGTGCTTCGCGGTAAACTGACAATGGTGTCGCCGACCACGGGCAACATGCATCATTTGGGCCACCGGCACTGATACCCGTGCATTGCATCGTGATCTGATAAATCCGAGATACGAAATGATTTATAATGTGTCGGGTTTGGACCTGTAAATGAAAAAGCTTGTCATAACCGAGAAGGCTAACGCCGCCCGCAGGATATCAACGATCCTCTCCGACGGTCAGGCCAAATCCGGGAGCGTCGGCGGCGCCAACATAATAACGTTCAGCAACGGAGATGACGAGTACAGTATCGTAAGCCTTCGCGGGCATATTCTGGAGTTGGATTATACCGAGGAATACAATGACTGGAACGGCAGTTCACCGGTCGATCTGGTCTATGCGCCGCAGATCAAAACGGTTCGTGCCAAAAGCACGCTTGATGCCATACGCGACCTTTCAAAAATGTCCGATGAGGTGATCATCGCGACCGACTACGATCGTGAAGGAGAGCTGATAGGCATGGAAACGGTCAGAGCAGCCGGCGCGGACATGAAGAAGGTGAAAAGAGCAAGATTCAGCGCATTGACGAAGGGGGAAGTTGAAGCGGCGTTCTCGCAACTCACGGAACCTGATGTACGGTTATCGGACGCCGCGGAAGCAAGACAGATCGTGGATCTCACATGGGGTGCCGTTTTAACGCGGAGCGTATCATTATCGTCCGGTCAGGTCGGAAAGAATTTCCTTTCCGTCGGCAGAGTTCAGAGTCCGACACTGAAGCTTCTGGTGGACCGCCACGAGGAAATAGAAAGTTTCGAACCCGTTCCGTTCTGGAAGATAAACGGAAAATTCGGGATGCTTGCCTTCAAGGGAGAGCATAACGACAATCCGTTCTGGGAAAAGGAAAAGGCAGACGCAGTCTTTGAAAAATGCGGATCGGCGAAGAAAGGCATCATAGTGTCACACGACGTTTCGATCAAAGAGGAATACAAGCCGCCGCCGTTCGACACGACCGCAATGCAGGTCGAGGCAAATAAGATAGGCATACCGCCCGCGGTTGCGATGAAGCTTGCTGAGGATCTCTACACAAGCGGTTACATATCATATCCGAGGACGGAGAACACCGAATACCCGAAAAGCCTGAGCTTACGCGGAGTGCTGGAGAAACTGAAGGATTCAAGTTTCTCGGAAGAGGTCAATGAAGTGCTTTCACAAGAAAAGATATTGCCTTCGAGAGGAAAAAGAAGGACGACGGACCATCCTCCGATATATCCGACGTCATCGGCCATATCGGATAAGATGAAAGGAGACAAGTGGAAACTTTACGAACTGATCGTAAGACGTTTCCTGGCAACGCTTGCGCCGAACGCGGAATCGGAGATCACGAAATGCGTCATCAGTGTGAACGATGAGATGTTCACATCCAACGGTCATGTCCTGATAAAAGCGGGATGGAAAAAATATTACGGGAAATATCTGAACTCGAACGACGTTTCAATTCCGAGACTTACGGCAGGTTCAGAGATCGACGTCAGATCAATAACACAGGAAGGGTCGCAGACAAAACCTCCTTACAGGTACAATCAGGGTTCACTTATACAGGAGATGGACCGTCTTAACCTGGGAACGAAGAGTACGAGGCACGACATAATAGGGAAATTATTCTCAAGGAATTATGTGCAGGGCAACAATCTCATACCGACGCCGGTCGGTATCGCCATGACGCGCTCGCTGGAGAAGCACGGCGGCGGTATCACCGAACCTGAGATGACCGCCGCGCTTGAGGACAACATGATGAAGATAAGCCTCGGAGAACGCACATTGTCTTCTGTGGTCGAAGAATCGCAGAAGATGCTGTACGGTGTCGCCGAAAAGATAAACTGCGACCGTTCGGAGATGGGCGATGAGATACGCGCCGTAATGAAAGAACAGCAGCATATAGGCCTCTGCCCGGCGTGCGGCAGCACCATATCAATAAAAAGATCAAAGAAAGGCAATTTCATAGGATGCGACGGATATCCCGAATGCGCGCGCGCATATCCCCTTCCGAGAGGAGGCGGTACGCAAACAACCGAAGAAACGTGTGAAGTATGCGGCCTTCCGAAAATGAGGCTGATACGGAGAGGACTTCCTCCTCAGACCGTTTGCATAGATCCGAAATGCGAAAGCAACACATCGAAGAACGATCTCGGCGAATGCCCGAAATGCGGCGGCCGTATAAGGATCACGTACTCCAAGAGCGGAAAAAGATTCGCGGGATGTTCCGGATGGCCCGGATGCGACCGGACGTATCCTCTCAGACAGACCGGGACCATAGCTACGACGTCCGAAAAATGTGAATATTGTAATTCCCCGATAATATCAATGGGCAGCAGGACCGAGTGTATGGACATCGAATGCCCGGGAAGGACATCTTCAAAAAGTGCGCCTAAAAAGAGCACCAGGAAGGAATGATCATTCCACCGGTATGATCCTTTTGTGGTTTTCGTCCTGACAGAGCGGATCGCCGCATCCCGGATCTTCGCACCCGACCTGCGAATGCACCGTGATGTCAACGTCCGCAAGTATCTTCCTTAAATTGGAGACGAGTATCTCCGCCACTTTCTTTCGCTCCAAGCCGTAGACGATAACATTCACCGTCATTGAGTAGTTGTTCACAATTTCCGTGAACGCCGCACGGCTTCTTACGTTCCCGTTGTCGGTTGTTACGCTTATGGAAAGGAAATCATCGCCGGACCTGACGTTCGCCTTTATGTGCCCGATCATCCAAGAACCGGCGTTCACGCAGTCTACAGCAACATGGTGAAGCATCTCGGAAAACAATGAATTGGCGTCTTCCGCGTTCATTGACGGTAATGATCCGCTGACGGTTGCCGCTATCGCGGACGGTATGAAATCTTCGTCCGATGTCATATCAGGTCCATCACCTTCTCTATATTCACACGTTTGTTCGCCTGCACCGCCATTATTCTGCCGGAATATGAAAACTCGCGCAGATGTTTCTCGATCTCCTCCATCTCGTTGGATGTAACCGTATCCATCTTATTGATCAGTACCAGATCGGCTACGCTCAGCTGATTTCTCAACGGACGTTCGAATGGTTTCCTTATCTTAAGGAATCTCTCCGCATCTACCATAATTATAGTAAATATTGAAGTTACAGCTAATCCCGTAACGTCTTTGACCGCATTGACCACGTACTTGGGGTCCGCTATCCCGGTAGGTTCTATTATCGCTATATCGGGGCCCATGACCGCTTCCAATGTGCGCAGCGTATCTATCAATCCGGTCTGCATGGAGCAGCATATGCATCCTCCTCTCAATTCCTTTACCTTCAGCCCGCTGCGTTCCAATATCTCTCCGTCGATGCCGATGCTCCCTATCTCGTTCTCGATTATCGCGATCTTAAGACTCCGATCGGACAGCATATCCGCGATTCCCAATATGACCGAGGTTTTCCCGGAGCCCAACATTCCCGAAACGACAAGAAGACGCATCATAACCGGATGTGCGGACGATTAGAAAAAATTATGCCAAAGCTTCGTCCAGTGTACCGTCGAACAGGCCGTTCAGATATTCAATATCAAAAGAGATCCTTCTGTTCCTGCAAGCGGTACATTCAATCTTCTTTCTGAGATTCTTCTTTGTCCATATCATCCCTTTGTCAAGGGATACTATGTTTCCGCATTTGCAGTATATCTTAAGCATGTCACATGCCTTGACACCATCGATCGTAGAATGAGCAATCATTGAGCGTCAGCCTCAAATGTGCGAGATGCCGAGAAAGCATCCGCTGAGAGTTTCACGTTTTTCATTCATCTTCCCCATTCGCGACATATGGTGCTGCCATCCATGCAACATGGTCGCTGACCCCACTAATCGTAAAGTGAATATAACTCTTTCGACAACTCACATTTCGGAGGTTATATATCATACAAAAAAAGTGGTAGTTAACATTGTTCAGCCGGAAAAACAAGCCTGAAAGACGCTGAAATCAATAATTCCGGCGCTTAAAGCTCTCCAAGCTGCCTGAGCTGCGAAAGCACATATTTCCGTATCTCCGAAGGCTCTTCTTTATATACTCGCTTTCCTGACCTCATCAATTGGATTTCAAAGACTTCCATCTCGGAGCCGCAGGAACATTTAATACGATCGCTGTCGGAAAGAGAGACGTCCATTGAGAGACAGTGCGAGCATCTGTACGTATACTTCCTGCCTCCGAATTTCCCTTTCTTTGAGATGGACGAACCGTTCTTGCATACCAGATCCATTGAGATGTCGAGCGTCGGTGCGTTGCTTATGGATGATCCGACGCCGAATCCCGAGACCCCGGAACCCATCAGTTCTCTGATACTGTTCTCGTTGAGGCCGCCGGATGCGATTATCTCCACGCTGCCGAATCCTTTCGAGTCGAGTTCCCATCTTACTTCCTGTATTATCTCCTTAAGCGAGCCTCTTCTTGAACTCGGCGTATCAAGTCTCACGCCTTTCAGATCTTTTATTATGCTGCATGCGTTGATGGACGCTTCCCTTTCATCGGAAAAGGTGTCGATGAGCATTATTCTGGGCACAGTTTTCTCAATCGTCTCGTCGAACGCCCTGAATGCGGCCTCGTCGCTTCCCATCATTAACATAAGGGAATGAGGTACCGTTCCTACGGCCTCCTTTCCTATTATGTCCGCACCTATCTTCGATGCGACGTCATCGCACCCGCCTATGTACGCCGATCTGTCCAGAACCCCGGATACGGCGGGGTGCATCCTTCTGTTGCCGAACGCCATTATCCGTTTGTCCTTGGCGGCGCACCTGACACGTGCCGCGGCTGTTGCGACTCCGGAAGGATGGCAGAGCATCCCGAGCATTGCGGTCTCCATCTCACCGAATTCCGTATACCTGCCGTGAATGTTCATCAGAGGAACGCGTATGCCTTTCTGCGTCCTCGATGTGAATATCGTTCCCTCCGGAACCCCGAAGATGTCTATCTCCATTCCGTTCGCCAGTCTGAGTACTTCCTCGGTACCGCAAAGGACGGCCCATTTCCAATTGTTAGGCAGCGAACCCAAAGTGAACTCAGCCCAAACCTCCGTTTTTTCCAATCCTTTTGAAAGGAGGATCTTCCTCGTCCTTTCAAAGTAAACATCGGTGGTGTATGCGCTCCTTATGTCTTTCTCATCGGCCGCGAAGAGTCTTTCCAAATCAGCACCTTATACGGTAAACACCTTCTTCCCTAAAAATACCGCTTTTGAACAAAGCTCTTCTTCTATTCTTAGCAGACGGTTGTATTTCGCTGTTCTTTCACCGCGCGCCGGAGCACCCGTCTTTATCTGACCGGATCCCCATCCGACGGAGAGGTCGGCGATGGTGACGTCTTCCGATTCGCCGGAACGGTGTGACACCACCACCCCATAACCGTTGTCGAAGCTCATCTTCGCCGCATTTCCGGCTTCCGTTATTGTGCCTATCTGATTCACCTTAAGAAGCAAAGCATTCGCGGATCCCGTTTCAATTCCGCGGGACAGGCGTTTCGTGTTCGTAACGAACAGATCGTCGCCGACCACCTGCACACGGCCGCCTATTCTTTCCGTAAGCAGCGCGGTCGATTCAAAATCGTCTTCGAAGAACGGGTCTTCGATGCTGATCAGCGGATATGATCTCGCAAGCGAGATGTAGTGATCTATAAGTTCCCCGGCCGAAAGTTTCATTCCGTCTATGTTGTACACGTTTTTATCAAAGAATTCGCTTGACGCCGCGTCAAGTGAAAGAAAAACATCCTTTCCCGGTTTATATCCCGAAGCGGATATCGCCTCAACGATCGTATCCATAGCTTCGGATGATGTTTTCAGAGGAGGCGCAAAACCTCCTTCGTCGCCTATGTTGACGGCCGCGGCGCCGTATTTCCTCCTGAGTATCGTTTTCAGTGATGTGTATATCTCAGCCGACATCATCAGAGATTCGGAGAATGATTCCGCACCTGCCGGAATTATCATGAATTCCTGTATCATCAGCTCTCCGCCCGCGTGTTTTCCGCCGTTTATGATGTTGAACATCGGAACGGGGAGCGTGACGCCGTCGTCTCCTATGTGTTCGTATAAAGGCACATTCTCCGCATACGCGCCGGCGTGCGCCGCCGCGAACGAGACCGCCGTAATGGCGTTGCCGCCCATTTTTGTTTTATTCTCTGTGCCGTCGAGATCTATCATCGCGCGATCTATTGCCGACTGATCGGTAACGTCCATGCCGACGAGCTCTCCGGCTATTTCTTTCCTTATATGTTCAACCGCTCTCATGACGCCCTTTCCGAGATATCTTTTTCCGTTGTCTCTCATCTCATACGCTTCAAAGGAGCCTGTTGACGCTCCCGACGGTGCAATGGCCGTTATTTTACGGCCGTTCACGGTTATCTCCGCTTCTACCGTCGGATTCCCTCTGGAATCCAACACTTCTCTGGCCCAGACACGTTCTATTCTCATCAATATCATCTTCCGTATTCCAGACGCCGCTCAACGGCACTGCGTTCAGCGGTGTTGCCGTTCCTGTCCTTACAGCGGCTAACGGATAAAAAATCAAAAGGCACCTCTCCGGTCGCCGGATTGCCGTCCGCGATAGAAATTCTCATCCTTTTATCCCCTCTTTGGACAATGAACTCAGCATTTGCTTCAGTACGTTCAAAGTATATTAATTATGATGGGTAACTCATTTTATTCTCCGCAACAATATGAATACCGTTCAGACTCAATGATGCATAAAAGTATCGGAAGGGCGGAAGCCCGTGTAAGCGCACGCTTATGACTTTCTGCTCTCTTTCGCCTTCGGTCTGAGCTTGCTGTACCCGCATTTACGGCATTTGGATGCCTTGGAGGGGTTTGTGGCGTAACAGCTCATACACACCGATTTGTCAAGGAGCCTGCTCTCAGCCTCTTTAAAACGCGCCATATTGAATCTCCGTCTGCTCCCAACAAGGAAGTATTATTTATATCTTCGTTGACACCTCTGTCCGGTTCAGGATGATCGATAACGGCTCTTCATTTTTTTGATTCGCCTATGAGCACAAGATACGCCAGCAAGGATTCCAATTGAATGCGTTCACTGCTTCCTTCAACTATACGGAACTCGATCTCCCCTGTGCGGTCGATGAATCTGACCTTATCGGAATCGGGCATGTTCATCTCGAAGAAGGTTGAATGGATCTGTTTTATAACATCCTGTCCGGAAAGTCCGTACGATATCATTATCTCGTCGAGCATATCCCTGGCGGCGATGAAATTACCGGCAAGCGCGGTCTCAAGCATTTTCCTTACTTCTTCAGGGTGGGCCATCCCCGTTGTCTGATAGATCATCTCGATGTCTATATTCTTTCCTGTGGACGCGGCCACCTGCAATGAGTTCACCGCTCTCCTGAGGTCGCCTTTGGCCACGTGTACCAAACCGTCAAGCGCCGGACCGTCTATTTTTACGGCTTCGCTTTTGACTATCTTCCCAAGATATTCGCGGACGTCCTCGGCGGTCAGCGGTCTGAACCTGAAGACCGCGCATCTGGATTGTATGGGATCGATTATCTTTGATGAATAATTGCATGACAGAACGAAACGGCATATCCTGGAATAACGTTCCATTGTCCTTCTCAGCGCAGCCTGTGCATCGGACGTGAGCGCATCCGCCTCATCCATGAATATTATCTTGAAATCAGCTTTTCCTAACGGCGCGGTTCTCGCGAATTCCTTTATCTTTCCTCTTACAACGTCTATTCCGCGCTCGTCCGATGCGTTCAGTTCTATGAAATTCCCCTTCCATTCGTCGCCGAAGAGTTCCTTGGCCATGGCAAGCGCGCATGTCGTTTTCCCTGTTCCTGCAGGACCGGTCAGCAGCAGATGGGGCATATTGCCCGCTGCCGCATACGCTTTGAGTCTTTCCGTCACGTGTTTCTGCCCGATTACCTCACTGAGGTTCTTCGGCCTGTATCTCTCCGTCCAAATCTCGCTCATGTCAATATACAATAATGACACCGTCTAAAATAAACTTCGCTTTTTTCAGGAATGTAAGAGCAACACTATTATCAAGAATCCGAGTTATACCGTACGTATGAAGCTCATTGAAGCTTATAAGATCGCGGTTCAGGCGGGAATAAAGAACGATCCCCGGCCGGAGAAGGATGTCGAACAGATACTGAAGGATGCGAAGGAAACCTACGACAAACTGGAAGACGGGAAAAAGGAGTTCTTCGATCTTGAAAGGCTTTGGAATCCGTACACCGATACAAGATTATCCTTCGGAGATCCGGACACGATCGTGAAGAAGCTTATGTGGGGCATAGACATCGGAACGGGCGAGATGTTACTCGCAGACAGGCTGAGAGAAAAAGGAATGGATATTTCGGCAGTGGTCGGCCATCATCCTTTGGGTCTCGCGAAATCACCGTTCCCCGAGGTCATGAGCATGCAGAGCGATATGTATCACTCCGCAGGAGTACCGATAAACATCGCCGAAGGCATAATGGACAAACGCATTGACGAGGTGCACAGATCGGTAATGGCATCCAATTACAACCAGAGCGTTGACGCTGCCAGGCTTCTTAACATTCCGCTGCTGAGCATACACACTCCTGCGGACAACATGGTGCAGCGCTTCCTTGAAAATATGTTCAAAAAGGAAGATCCGAAATATGTCGGAGACATAATCGATCTGCTGATGACCGTACCGGAATACAAAGAGGCGTCCAAACAGAATTCCCCGCCGGAGATAATCGCCGGCAAGAAGAAAGGACGCGCGGGAAAGATAGTATTCAAAATGACCGGCGGCACATCCGGCCCTAAGGAAATATACGAAAAAATGGCGCAGGCCGGCGTCGGTACCGCGGTCGGGATGCATTTTCCTGATAACCATATCGATGAAGCGAAAAAATATAACATAAACATCGTTGTGGCCGGGCACATGTCCTCAGACTCGCTGGGCGTGAATCTTATAGCCGACTTGTGGGAAAAGAAAGGTGTTGAGACGATACCGTTCTCGGGACTTATACGCGTGAGCCGGAATTGATATGTTCGATGAACGGAAGACCATCGTGGTGAAAGACGGTAAAAAACTGTCCTTCGAATACGTTCCCGAGAAACTGGTGCACCGTGAAGAACAGATGAGCACATTGCGCATGCTTTTCAGACCTGTCCTCGAAGACGGAAGGTCGGAGACCGCATTCTTCACCGGAACGGTGGGAACGGGAAAGACGGCGACCGTGAAAAGATTCTGCGCCGATATGATGAGATACGGATCGGAATCGGGGATACCGATGAACTATGTGATCGTAAACTGCAGACAGCGCAACACCGAGAGCGCGGTCGTCCTTCATATATTGAGACACTTCGATCCGGGACACCCGGACCGCGGTTTTTCGGTACCCGAGATGCTCCGTACGCTTCGCGGGCAGATATCATCGAAAAAGATCAGATTGGTCATCGTTCTGGATGAGGCCGATATACTGATAAAAAAGAACGCCGTCGATCTGATCTATCAATTGTCCAGATTCAATGAGGAATACATAGGCGTGTCCGCATCCGTATCGCTGATACTGATAGCGCAGGATTACATCCTCGACAGCATGGATACCGCTTCGCTTTCAACGTTCAAAAGAACGAATACGATAAGGTTCAGCAAATACACGAGGGATGAGCTTCGTGATATAATCACAATAAGAGCGGATGAGGCCATATTTCCCGGGAAGATACGCGAAGACTCGATCGATCTCATAGCGGACATTTCGGCGGAATGGGGAGACGCCAGGATCGCGATCGATATACTCGACAAATCCGCAAGGAAGGCGGAGAACAAAGAGAACGGCGAAATAACCGCGGAAGAGGTTCGCGAAGCCAAAGCGATGATCTACAGCGTTGTGACGGAAACGAAGCTTTTGGATCTTGACATGAACCACAGGATGACGCTGCTTGCGATATCCCGTTCCATAAAGGACAAAGCGTACGTGACCACGGGCGCCGCCGAGAAGACGTATGCCGTAGTATGTGAAGAATACGGCGAGACCGCGAGGAAACACACGCAATTCTGGACATACGTTCAGAACCTTGAGAAATCCGGCCTTGTAACGACAAGCGTGCGCGGAGACCCGGAAGGAGGTCGAACTACCTACATATCGCTTCCGGATATACCGTCGAAGGTCCTTTCCCGCAAACTGGAAGACATCATGGATCTTTGACCGCAGACAGTAATCCTTTGACCGCCGATGCGGTTGACGCAACCGTTTCCATTGTTTCGATCTCATGCGGCAGAACCCATCTGTATTCAAGATTCTCCCTGTTGAGCGTAACATCCTCCGAATCATGGATGAACAGAAGAGGATGGACTGTCCATATCACATCGTTTTCACGTACAAGTATCGGGTCAAGAGAAGCGGAAGGCGTTTTGACGCGCAATCCCGTCTCTTCGAATATCTCCCTCGCGGCGGCGTCGGCAATCGATTCATCGCCTTCCGTTTTACCTGCGACAAGAGACCATACGCCCGGGAACGACCTTGCGCCGTCCGGACGCTTTAGCATTAACACTTTTCCGTTAACGAGTACAGCGGACGACACCGATCTGATCGCCTTCACATTATGTATCTCCGCATAGCCGTTATCGCCGTCCACGGTCACGTCGTCGCCGTCCTTCAAAAGATCCACGTCGATCCTGTCGACCATCGGGATCGATGAGATCACGGCGCCGGTGGCGACTATCGTCTCAGCGGCGGCGTTGATCACTGCCGCCGGCTGTTTTCCGTGAACTTTCAGATCATACATCGTAAATGAACCCACTGTGCTCCCCTTTCCTCTCGGAAATACGAATATGCGGCCGCTCACGTTGCCTCCGTTCTCTACTTTCAATTCACCCGTGGAACCGTCCACTCCTCCGAGGAAACTGAAATCTTCGTTCATCCTGAAGACCTTTCCTCTTGCTTTTCCGATCGATATCGATCTTCCGGAGAGTTTCATATCACCAGCTCCATAAGCTTCGTGAAATCGTAACACATCACTTTCTGTGAACAGAGCGTCGGCAAATAGTTGCCGGCCTTAGCGGAATTTGTTCCCGTTCTCTGATATTTGAACTCTATCGGCGCGACCACCATGCATGTGTCCGCGAGAACCGGTCCGAATCTTTCCAATATCTTCACCTGATCGGGACATTTATCCCTTATCTCGGACGATGTACAGAACCATATGTCCACGTCCTTCCTCTTTTTCTTCTTATCCTTCAGGAACGCTGCCATCTCCGTCATTTCGCGTTCCGTCAGGTGAGGACAGCCGAACGCGATAAGCTGAACATCGTCGATCGTGTTCAATGAAGATTCCGCATCCTTCAATTCCTTTTTTCCGATGTGCACCCTTTCCAGACCGGAGATATCATACAGCGAAGCTTCGGGAGTCACATTCTCAACGTGGAACATCGCCACCGACCCGGCGGACGCCATCGCGGCCGCCATTGTCTTTGCCGCTTCCACATCGGGCGAGATGTTACGGTAATACGGTATCGCGGATCCGAACATTTTTCCTACCGCCTGACCCAAAAGGGAATGATCGAACAGCGTATCATCCATATCCGCTTCGATAACGACCGTCGGTTTTCTGTTCTCATTGAGATGAAGTCCGTAATTGGCGGTCTTTCCGATAATGGCGGCCGCCAATGCTCCCGGCCCTCCTTCCCTGTTCGTCCTTGCGCCGATGTAAGAGTTCACGAATGACAGGGCGGACGATTCCGCCCATGCGACGTGGTCTCCGAACGAAGGAACGTTTTCTCCGAGATAAGGGATGCATGAACACGTTGTCTTAACGCCCATCTTTCCATATAATTCGATTATCCTGAGCTGTTTTTTCGCAAATTCCGGAGGTATGCCCATCTCCGGCCATCTGTCTCTGTCCATCCCCAGAGGGTTGAGGGTTGCGTTCACCTTCACCTTTGCGTCCTTTGAGATATCCTCGAGATAATTCAGACCGCCGTCCCCTATGGTCTTGTACGATGCACCGGACAGGTGCGCCGATGTTATGTTCACCAAGCCGTCCGCATCATAAACCTTTCCGAGTGCGACTATTAGTTCCATGGCCCTTCTGGCACTCTCGCCCATGCTGCCGCCGAGTATCGCTTCCTCTTCCCTGCTGAGGTACATGTAACGGGTTATGCAGACGTATGAGATATATCTTATCGGTGAAACCATGAAAAGAGACAGAAGGAGCACACAGATGCCCCATGCAATGTTCTGCTCCAAAGATCAATTTTGACCATTTGGAGTCATATTGTCAAACTTCCCTCTCTCTATAGGAATGGAAACATTCGACCATTTTAAGGTCGAAGATCAAACGGGCTTATCCAAAATCGTTTTTATTATCTCTTTCAATAAGTTTAGTATTCCTTTATAAAATGATATACTGCCGAGAATAACCACCCATATGTAATATACGAGTTTGGCAAAATCTGGTGTTTCTGTGGATGAAGCTATTACGATAAGTATTCCTATTGAAAACAAAAGCATGTAATTGAATGTGATTTTTCTTACCAGGTTTCGATTTTTTTCATTTGTTATATATGTCTCTTTTTCTGCATCTAGAAGTTCATTGATCTTATTCATCTCTTTAAAATTCTCAACAGAGATCGTATTTACTTTCGATATGTATATTCCAATCACTCCTATAAATGTGGCTAGTATGATTATGAAATATCCAATATAGTTTTTTTGAGAGAATGAAATACTACTGAGTTCTATGGTCATTATAACTAGAGCTGTGATTGAAAAAAATATCAATAGAGTACGTACGTTTTTTGTCACATCGTTTTGTAAGAGTGCCTTTTCGGATCGTATGGATTCTATCATCACGATCTTAAAATCTTTTTCATCGTCTTTCATTCTCTCACTCGATTTTGTCATCCGTGATCCGGCTATTTACTATACCATAGAACAGATTTAATATATATTAAACAGGTATCTCTTCAAAGCATAGGTATATTTTTGTTGTACAATGCTTATAAGATTAGGTGAGTGCCAGTATGTTAAACACATACGGCCACATTTTCTTTAAGGTCATCTTATTGAATCAATTACGGGGAAGATTATGTTCAGCATCAAGACTGCGGAACATCCGATCAGTACATGTAAGCGACGGACTACAAATTTGACCATCCGGCCGTTAAAAGGGGCGCGTGCAACAGGATGCCGTGAGAGGCATTCGCTGCGCAAGCGTACACGCAACGGATTAAAGGTGTTTCATTCTTCCTTTCTGAGACAGAAAGACAGATTTCCTTTCTCACGGTGCGCTGCAACGCATTCGCAGCACTTACCGCGTCTCGGGCATTCGGTATTGGTACACGGGCATGTTCTCTTCTTTCTCGTACAAAGCATAATGATCGGCGCTTATAATCGGGCAGAGGATTTAATACATTCTGAGCAACCAAATTAAGTTTAAATAAAATATCAGGTAACATATTTATTTCGTACAGAAAAGACGGCTTTAATGCTCACGTGTCCCGGCATTCCTACACGTTCTGTCCCTGAGGCGATCGTGCACTTTGCATTCCGTTCCGCAGCCGGACATCTCACGGTGTTTTCGAACGGTACTTCGATACGCGTGTGTATCCCCTTACCAATACCTTCTCCTATCGAATAGGTGTCCGTGACCTTCCGCGGATACTCTATGTCCGGTATCTCTTCTGTGAATCTGTAGAGGTCATTCACGGAAAAGGGTATTGAGGTTTATCTGCATGAAATCCATACAAATCAGGGAAGAACCTTACGAGAAGAACCCTGTTATAGACAAATTTAAACGATATGCCTCCTATACTACAGCAATGTCTCCGAAATCCCGCAGGCTGTCTATCGAGGAACTGAAACAGGCAGTGAAACCGATAGCCGAGAAATACGGAGTCAATAAGATATACCTGTTCGGTTCGGTAGCAAGAGGAGATCACAACGAGAACAGCGACTATGACTTCTGCATAGAAGCGGGAAGAATAAGAACATTACTGGAACTGTCGGGTTTCTTCATAGCATTGAAGGAAGTGGTCGGAAACGAGATAGACATCGTAGAAAAAGAAGAACTCGAAAGTGAATTCCTCGAAACGGTAATGAACGAGAGTGTGGAGATCTATGCACAATGATAGGGCAACGCTGAACCGAATCATCGAACATTGTGATGAGATCCAATCATTCATAGATGAAAAAGGAAACGACATTGAGGATTTCCTAAGCAGTAAGATATTCCAACGGGCATGCACACAGAGCATACAGCTGATAGGTAAGAACGTAAAGAATCTGTCAGATGAACTGACCGCGAAATACAGTGAGATCCAGTGGAAAGAGATCGCAGGTATGAGGGACATAATCGCGCACAGATACTATACCATGAATCACATCATGAATCAGTCGGTTCGATCTCCGTTCTCATCTTATCCAACGGATGTCCGGAGAGGTGTTGTGGTGCGAGGAAAGGGATTTGGGCACTCGGACTATTGAGGACATGATCCTCGACCTTGCGCATAGATAGCCGTCGGAATGCTGATCGTATACTGGATAAGATGATGTTCACCTTGCACATCGATAGAACAAAGGGTTTAAATGTTCGCTTTTCATAGGTAAATCGTTAGGAAAAGGCTGTCCTCGGCAGAGGACGGGATAAAGGAATATTACATGACAGACGAAGAGAAAAAGGCAATTCCGTTCACTGATGAACTGAGCGAATATGAAAGACTGGGCGAGCCCGATAAGGCAGAGAAGAGCATAGCATGGAGGGCTGCTATCGGACTGCAGGAAACAGACGGTCTGAGAACATCAGATTATCTTATCGAAATTGCGAAACAGAATATCGACGGCGATATAACATTTGATGAGGTGAAGAAGCATCTTGACGACTATTACACAACAAAACCTGCTCCTCCCAAAGAGAACGACCGTACGGAGGAGGCTGACAAGGTCTCCGCTCGCATTGCTGAGATATTATCGGAAAGAACATTCGGTTTCAGTCTCGCAGAGTACCTGACGATACACAAAAGACTGTTCACGGGGATATACAAATTTGCGGGAAAGATACGCGACTACAACATCAGTAAAGCCGAATGGGTATTGGGCGGAAAGACCGTGCAATATGTAACTGCGAACGCCCTCCGGGCAGCGCTTGACCACGATCTCGAAAGAGAAAAAATGTTCAGCTACAAAGGGCTGACAATGGAGCAGATATCCGAACATCTTGTAAAGTTCGTGTCATCACTTTGGCAGATACATGCATTCGGCGAAGGCAATACAAGAACAACTGCGGTCTTTACGATCAAGTATCTACGCAATCTCGGTTTTGAAGTGACGAACGATATCTTTGCAGAACATTCATGGTATTTCAGGAATGCTTTGGTGCGTGCTAATTATACGGATCTTAAGAACGGCATTCATTCAACTTACGAATACCTGAACCGCTTCTTCGGTAATCTGATACTTAACGAGAACAACGTTCTGAAGAACCGTGACCTGCTTATCGGAACGGAACAGGCGTGAATCTCCCTTAGGTTCCGGTGCACGAAAATGACCGAAAAACGCCTATCGAAAAAACAAGATTTCAGATCTTGACTGTCCGGATGGAAGGAGGTGGTGCGGGAGAAGGGATTTGGGCACTCGGACTATTGAGGAGATCCTCGACCTTGCGCATAGATCGCCGTCGGAATGCTGATCACCGGATAAGATGATGTTCACCTCGCGCATCGATAGAACAAAGGGTTTAAATGTCCGCTTTTCATAGGTTATATGTTGGAACAAAATTGTCTTTTGCGGAGATAATATGAGGAAAGAGGAGATGGCCGACGAGGATGAAAAAGCACTTTCGTTAATTGATGAATTGAACGGATATGAGCGCCTGGGCGAACCTGACAAAGCAGAGAAGAGTGCAGTTTGGAAGATCGCGATCGGTCTGCAGAGAACAGACGGTCTAACGCCGTCCGATTATCTTATCGAGACGGCAAAACAGAACATCGACGGCCATATAACTTTCGATGAGGTCAAAGAACGCCTTGACAGCTATTATATCTCGAGACCTATCTGCCCGGAAGACGGCGACCGTGTGGAAGAAGCCGATAAGGTATCCGCCCGCATCGCAGAGATCTTATCAAGAGCGGCTTTTGTATTCAGTCCTGCAGAATATATGATGATACACAAAAGATTGTTCACGGGAATATATCAGCATGCGGGTAAGATCAGAGATTACAATATCTCAAAACCGGAATGGGTGCTCAACGGCGGAACCGTGACTTATTCGGACGCAGGTAGCATAAGAGCGACACTTGATTATGATTTTTCTCAGGAAAAGAATCATCAATATGGAGGACACGGCCGAATAGAAATCGTGGAACGTGTCGCAAGATTTATTTCCGGTATTTGGCAGATACATCCGTTCGGCGAAGGTAATACAAGAACAACGGCGGTGTTCGCAATAAAATATCTGCGTACGTTGGGTTTTGATGTTGCCAATGATCTGTTCGCCGAACATTCCTGGTATTTTAGGAATGCTCTGGTGCGTGCTAATTACAACGACCGCGATAAAGGCATCCGGCCGACATATGAATTTCTGGACCGTTTTTTCGGCAATCTGCTCCTCGGAGAAAAAAATGTCTTGAAAAACAAGGACATGCACGTCAGTCTAAGTGAAACGAACGACGCACAAAATAAAGCGCAAAATAAAGCGCAAAATAAAGCGCAAAAAGTGACTGATGCGGAGACTGCGGTCAAGAACTTCCTGAAAGAACATCCTGATGCCACACAAACTGAAACCGCGAACGCAATAGGCATATCCAGAAGAACTGTGCAAACCCTCATGTCCTCACTGAAAGAAAAAGGGATCATCGAACGCGACGGTTCAAAGAAGACCGGGGAATGGATCGTTAAAGATGACTGAGATGAGTAAGCGACGCACAGGTCAATCTTTAATGGAATATTGCGTGCGGGGGAAGGAATTCACCTGTCGTTGCAGAATGATGTCCTTCTGCTTCTGCTTCATCTGCATTGACTTCTCAACCTTCAGATTAGTATTGTTCTCTATGTTCCGCCGGGTATGATACATCATGGTCGAGAACGTTGACGGCGTGGGCGTGAATATCTGCACCTGTTCAGGATTCGTTCTCAGTTCCGAGGTGACGAATCTTCGTAACTCTTCCATATGCCGTTCATAACATCCGGGATGCGCGGCCATGAGATAGTACGTCAGGAATTGTTTTTTATTGTGTTCTCTGTTAGATTCATCGAACATTCTCTTAAAATCCAAAAGTTCCTTTTTTCCCGGTTTACCCATTAATCTCACAACATCATCGGATATGTGTTCCGGAGCTATCTTAAGCTGTCCGGAGATGTTCTCTTTCACGAGATGGTCCAAATACGCTTTTCCGTTACATTTGTCTGAAAGGATGAGATCGTATCTTACTCCGGATGTGATGAAGACCTTTTTCACACCTTCCATGTTCTTTATGTTCTCAAGCAGACGGATCTGTTCCTCATGGTTTACGCTCAATCTCTCGCATATTTTCGGATACAGGCACCTTCTGTCCTTACATTTCCCGACCCGGGATTTTTTTAAACATTCGATGCCGTACATATTGGCGGTCGGTCCGCCTACATCGTATATTATGCCGTTGAATCCCTTTCTTGAGGCCATGCGTTCAATTTCCCTCAATATCGAATCCGCGCTCCTGCTGATCACCGTTCTTCCCTGATGCACCGATACGGCGCAGAAATTGCACTCTCCGTAACAGCCTCTGTGTGTGGTCACCGATTGTTTTATGGTCTCCATCGAGCGGACGGCTCCGTCCTTCAGATAATACGGATGAACTTTGTTCTCATAATCCAGTTCATATATCCTGTCGAGATCTTTCTGCGGCAGATGACGGGAAGGAGAATTGTGTATCAGCCATCGGTCCCCGTGAGCCTGCATCAATCCTCCGGAGGTCAGCGGGTCGCAGTTGTCGGAGAACATTTTGAATGCGTTGATGAACGCGTTGTTGTCAGCGGAACAGAGATCGAAGGAAGGGATCACAAGATATCCGTCCTTTCTTTCCTTTGATGCGTAACATATCCCTCTGATATTCCGCCATTCCGTTCCGTCCCTCAAAGCGTTCGCAAGTTCCAGATTGGAAAGTTCCGACATACCGTATGTTATGATGTCCGCCTTCGAATCGAAAAGTACGGAACGTCTCACGCTGTCGGACCACATATCGTAATGCGCGATCCTTCTCAGACTCGCTTCAATTCCGCCGAGCACGATCGGTTTGGTCTGTTTGAAATATTTTCTGATCAGGTTGGAATATGCTATGCAAGCTCTGTCCGGCCGTCTGTCGTTAACGCCGCCGGGAGTGAAATCGTCATCCTTTCTGCGTTTCCTGGTTGCGGAATAATTGGCAACCATTGAATCGACGCACCCTGCCGATATACTCCAGAAAAGAAGCGGTTCACCCAGTCTTGTTATGTCTTTCTCAGACGAGACGTCAGGCTGCGCGATCATCCCGACCCTGAATCCGTTCTCGATCAGCCATTGTCCGATGACCGCGGATCCGTTGTACGAGGTGTCGGCATACGTGTCTCCTGATATCAGGATCACGTCCAATCCGTCCCATCCGCGTCCGATGACCTCTTCCGGAGTGACGGGTATGAACATACCACCGTATCGCTTTTGAAAGCCTATTAATGTTGCTGTTTTTGTTTCATGCTGCAACGAAGAGTATCCGCGCCCAGCTCGATCCGGTTCGTCATCTTTATACAAGTGTTGCGGAAAATCGCATGGAAATCCGCCGAACGGATGCATTTTTAAAGTATATCGCTATTCTAATGTTCATGAATAAAAAAATATCGGGTTGCGATTGCTGTTCAGAATGCACGAATAGTCCGGACTGTAAGTGCAACTGTCCCGACTGTACCTGCGGTTGCTGTACGAACAACGATTGCTGCTGCGGGGACGATTGCGACTGCCGTGCGAACTATGACTGCTGCTGCGTGGAGTCGAAGTTCCTGCTTTCAGCGGTATCATCGATAATGGGTATGATATTCATGGGCGTCTTTGCTGTCCTATTCAGCATCGCGGCGATGAACACCGTATGGGATCTCACGACGTTCGATGCGTACGGTTACACTTTCATGCTGTTCTGCGTGGCCGCTGCGCTCGCCCTTGCCGGGATCATCTCACTGAAGGCCGGCGACATGACGGAAGGAATACTGTTCTCGCTTACCGGATTCACTATGGCCGTTGTCTTCGGCGGCGCATTGTACGGCTACGAAGCGGCGGTATACATGGAATGGATACTCGCTGCCATGCTGCTCGTGATAGCGTTTGTTCTCCTGGCAGGACGCGACACCATGTTTGGTATAGCAGTAAGCATGTTCTTTGCAGGACTCACGCTGTCGTTCGTTTCCGGTCAGGACCTCGTGACGGCTGCTTCAGGGATCACATTCCTCATTTCAGGAGTGATCCTCATGTACGTTGCGATATCCGATTGGATGTTCGTTGAAGAAGGCATAGACCTTCCGAAGATCTAAACACATGGGCCGCAGGGCCTGTTTTAATTTTTCTTTTCACATGTGCCTGAACGGAGATAGTATTCCGTCCGCGTTGTCTGCGTTATCGTTTAATACGCGGTCATTCTAATATGATCATGAATGCGCAGAAACGTGTGGCTGCTATACACGATATCTCATGCTTTGGAAGATGTTCGCTGACGGCCGCATTACCGATAATATCTGCGGCGGGAGTGGAAACCTCCGTTATACCTACGGCCGTTCTGTCAACGCACACCGGAGGATTCGATGATTTCACGTACCGTGATCTCACGGAGGACATATCCAAAGTGGTGGATCACTGGATCTCGCTGAACCTGAAGTTCAGCGCCGTATACACCGGTTTTTTAGGATCGATCGAACAGATAGACATAATCTGCGGAACATTTGACCGTTTGGGATCCGAGGACACGATGATCATCGTGGATCCCGTGATGGCCGACAACGGGATACTTTACAAAACATTTCCGCAGAACTTTCCCGAAGGCATGAAACGATTGTGCGGGAAAGCGGACGTGATAATACCGAACATAACGGAAGCAACCCTTTTACTGAACACGGAATATAGAGACGGACCTTACACTGAGGAATACATAGAGGATATGCTGCTCGGACTCGGTAAAACGGGCGCAAATAAGATCGTGCTCACCGGAGTATTTTTCAATGAAAAGGAATTCGGTGCGGCAACGTATGATACGGAAACGGAGAACATATCATATTCCTTCTTCAGCCGCATACCCGGTCACTATCACGGAACGGGTGACGTTTTCGGAAGCGCATTGGTTGCATCCATGGTAAATAACGTCTCATTTGAAAAGGCGGCCGCCGTTGCCGCGGGTTTTACCGCGGAAAGCATAAAGAGGACATATGCCGCCGGAACGGACACAAGATTCGGAGTGAATTTCGAAGAAGGTCTGAAAGATCTGCCCGGATTGATAGCAGAAGCAAGATCGTGAATATTGTCACCGGACCGCCCTGCGGCGGTCCAGTTCATCGACGAGTATTTTCTTCACATCGTTTGCAGCTTCTTTGACGTCGTCATCATGCTTCCCTTTGAGAATGATCGAGCAGAGATGTTTATGCGACGAATAATTGGAACTCAGATACACGATCGCCAGATCCCTTTTGTAATCTTCCATGATCATGTCCAGTTCAATGAGAAGCATTTTTACCTTTTCCGCGGGCATATCAGGGATTATTGTCTGCGGATCGAGAAACTCCATGAGATCGTCGCTTCTGCATTTGTTCTCCATGGCGGTGCGATGCATCATGACTAGATGAACATTTGTATCGTGTTCATATTTACCGTCAACTCTGAATAGCATTCTTTGCGTATGCGTCATTGACCTATTCTGAGTTTGAGTTCGTTGAATATCTCGACCGTTCTTTCAACACTATTCTGATTGAACGCCATGATCCTGTGTCCGTCATTGATCACAATATATGCTTGAACATTCTTGTATATCGCTAACGTATACGTTCCGAACTCACCGTTCCTGAAGTTGCCGCTGCTTATGTAAGTGCCTCCGAACCCTCCGGTCCGCGTCCCGGGGTCGAGATCATAGCGCAGTTCCGCCGAGATGATGTCATCATAACTGATAGTTCGATCAACCATCGGCGCGTCAACACGCAGGCGGTCATCATCCATAGTTACCGTAACGCTCCCCATTCCGGCAACGAAGAACACTGTCACCAGTACTATCAGGACCGGGATTCCTACCATTAATGACGCTACGGCGATCCACCGTTTGTTATACATGTTAAAACATATACTACGGAGCCTTTTTATTCTTGTCGGACGGCGTGAGTTCCATGTAGATACGATCTTCGTTCAGGAATCGTTATATTCTTTCGAACATTGGACGGACTCATGCCATCGCTGTTCTGTATGCGCTGCAAGAGCCTCACACCGCCCGGATCGGACAGGTGCAGAGTGTGCGGAGCATCGGTAGGCGAGGTGGAAGGGAAACAACATTGTTTCTCCGACTTCGCTTTTGACGGAAAGAATAATGAAAGGAACGAAGAAAAGAAGACGATCGTGTCCAAAGACAAACTGGCGGCCCCTTATTTCCCTTATGAACCGAGAGAATCACAGATGGACATCGTTAAGGATATAACAGTAACGCTGGCGGGATCGGATCACATAGTTATGGAATCCGGCACCGGAACGGGAAAGACGATATGCGCACTGGCGGGTGCGCTGCACCACGCCAAGATGAAAGGCAAGAAGATAATCTATCTGACAAGGACGATATCGCAGAGCAATCAGGTGATGCATGAACTGAGAGCCATATCCGAGATCAAGGATGTATCGGGTATGACCCTTGCGGGAAGGAAAAGATCATGCCCTCTGCTGAGAACGATATCCGGTTATGAGGATATACCGCCCAGCGTCCTGTCAAGCCTTTGCGAAGAGAAGAAGGCAAAAAGCGCCGGAGGCGGAGACGGATGCAAATATTATGACCGCGTGAAAAGATTCGCACCGAAGATAGAGGCATACTGCAGAGAAACGCTCCCGACGTCGGATGAACTGGACGCATTCTGCGAATCGCACGACGTGTGTCCGTACGAAGCGAGAAAGGTACTGATCCAAGGAATGGATGTGATCGTTGCGCCGTATATCCACATATTATCGGAAGACATAAGATCCAATTTACTCAATCACATGAGATGCGATGACGATAATATCCTCCTTATCGTTGATGAAGCGCACAATCTCATATCCGCGGCAAGAGAACAGGGTAATTTTTCCATCAGGATGAAAGTGATCGACGCGGCCGTTGACGAGATCACGGCGCTTAAGGATCCGACGCTGTTTCGTGATATAAAAGCGGGAGAATTCACCGGTTTCCTGAAAGCGGTGATCAAAGGCGCTGCAAATGAAAAGTTACAGCTGGGGATGCGTGAATCCCTGATGGAATACGACCGCATAGAATCACGGCTTAAAGAAAAATACTCGATGAATTCCGCCGATCTGCTGAATGCGGTGAACAGAATGATAGAGATCGGCGAGATCAGAACGGAATATCTTCTCGATCGCGGAGAACATAAGCTTTCCGAGTTATTCACACTCGGTATCTCACTGAGAGCATGGATATCATCGGACGAAGGCCAATTCATAAAGACGATAAAGGCGGACAGCGACGGCGAGATGCTCTGCGCGTCATGTATCGATCCGTCAGATATCACGATGTTCATAAATTCGATGAAGGGCGCAATACACATGTCCGGTACCCTTCAGCCGCTGGAACAGTATGCGAGAACGATGGGACTGCCCGCTTCAACGGTCACGAAGATTTACCCGACGCCGTTCCCTCCGGAGAACAGGTCAGTGATCTATCTGAACAATGTAACAACAAAATACGAGGACCTTAAACGTGATGGAACGATAGAAAAAATAGCGGAACACATAATATCATTATGCGGCGCCGTGGAGAAGAACACACTCGTGTTCTTCCCGTCATACGTTCTTATGAGCAGACTGAGGCCTCTGGTGGAACAGAGGATCGATAAAAAAATGTACTGGGAGGAATCGGGATATCAGAAAAGGACGATGTCCTCACTGGATAAATTCAGAAAAGGACGCGACGGTGTGTTCTTCACGGTCATCGGCGGATCCATCGCGGAAGGCATTGATTTTCCCGGTGATGAGTTATCATTTGCGATAATAGTCGGAATACCTTATCCTCCTCCGACGCTTGAATCGAAGGCCATGTCAGACCTGTTCGATAAAAAATACGGTCCCGGTACAGGCTGGACGTATGTTAACGAAGTTCCTGCGATAAGGAAGATGAAGCAGGCCATAGGCCGCCTGATAAGAACGGAGACGGACCGCGGCATGGCAGTGATACTGGATTCGAGGACGCAGAGATATTCGAAGCAGCTTGACGCGAAACTGTCGGAAGACCCGGTCGCCGATGCGATAAAGTTCTTCAGACGGTGATCATCGCCGGCCATTGCAGACGGATCGGACGCATCACGGATGATTTTATACATGGTAATGAATGTAAGAACATGCCGATCACGGACATGCTCAAAGACGTGAGGATCTGGATAGTCTCCGCTCTCGTCTTCGGTCTTATCATCGGCGATACGGGAAATGCGCCGATCATAGCCGTCATAACACTGATGGTGCTGATGTGCGTATCATTGCACGGACTGACGTTCAACAGATCCGATATAATCGAAAATAAGAAAATAATACTGCTCGGTATTTTCATATGCTACGGGGTCGCGGGCACCGTGACTCTACTGGTGGGATCGTTCTACAGTCATGAACTTTGGTTGGGCTGGGTCATATTGGCTGCGGTGCCGTGCGCGATATCGGTGATCACAGGCACACTGATATTGAAAGGGAATACAAAATCGGCGATGATCGTCGTAACCGCGGTCTACCTGGCAGCGTTGGTAATAACGCCATTGATAACCCATGTGTTCATAGGCGAAGCCGTAAGCCCGCTGGAAGTGCTGAAGTATGTGACGCTCTTCATACTCGTACCGTTTCTCATTTCAATCCCGTTAAGGAATGTCGCTCTCAACGCGGATGCAAAAGCGATCTCGATAAACATAATGTTCTTCATACTGATATTCGTAACATTCGGCGCCAACAAGGAATTCATTCTCGGCGAACCCGGAACGGTGTTATGGGTGGCCGCAGGCTGTCTCGTAAGGGTGGCCGCGATCGCCGCGGTGATGGAACTCATTCTGAAATACGTTAGAATGAGAAGGGATTCGAGGATCCCGATGGTCCTCATGTCGATATGGAAGAACAGCGCCCTCGCGATGTCGATGACCATGATCCTGATACCGACGACGGAATCCGTTATGCCCGCGGCGCTGTCGCTTCCCATCGAAATGCTGTTTTTCATGGTCATGATGTGGTATTATTCGAAACGATGCGCACCGGTTCAGGAAGAGAGAATGAGTGGAAAAAAATAACGGGAGAAGAATGAGGGATCATAGCTTAAGCTGCGATGTACGAGGCTGATGTCCTGCCACTCGAACAGCATTTTCCTGCCAATAGAGGAAACGTATATGATTAATAAACAAAAAACAATAAGGAATCATGTCTCCGGAAATCCGCAGAAGGCCTTCCGTAGAGGAATTGAAGACGATAGTGAAACCCGTGGCCGAAAAATACGGAGTCGAGAAGGTATATCTGTTCGGTTCGGCGGCGAGAGGAGATCACACCGAGAACAGCGATTATGACTTCTGTATAGAACTCGGAAAAATAAGGACGGCAAGCGTACTGTCGGAATTCTTCCAGGATCTGCGTGAAGCCATAGGACGTGAGATCGATCTTGTAACCGCAAGATCGTTGGATTCCGAATTTTTCAACACGGTAATGACGGAAGGGATTGTCGTATATGAGCAATGATAACAAATCGATAAAGGCCATTTATTTCATATATTGCAGATCGGAAAGCAGATCAAAGATCTGTCATCCGAACTGACCAGAAAATACCCGGAAGTACATTGGAAAGGTCTTGCGGGCATGAGGGACATAGTCGCACACAGGTATCACACGGTCGATTTCGGAACAATATGGCTCACAATAACGGAAGAGATCCCGGTACTGATAGAAACATCCGAAAAAATCTTGTCCGAATATGAAAAATCTTGAAAAATGTCTCCTCGGCGAGAGAACATTCCTCTAAGCGGTTCTTCTTACACGACTGTTGCTGGTCGTTACAGAGATACGGAAAAACATGATTCAACGGTCGGAATTATATATCGAAAGAGGAATCACGAATCCCAAGCGGAGATAGCTAAGCCTGGACCACGGCGCCGGTCTTGAAAACCGGTGGCGGTGACGCCCCGGGGGTTCGAATCCCTCTCTCCGCGCCATTTCTCTCTAAATCTGATCATTTCGTTCGGTAAGACGTTTGTATGCGGCTTCGCCGATGCACTCTTTTGCATGAGGGCACCATGAGATGCAGCTCTGCACATCATTGTAAACGATGAAACCGCAATTTTCGCATATCGCTTTGACATCATCGGAAAAAAGTTCGATCTCGTTTCCGCAGTCCGGACATGTTCTGATATCCAATGTGGGCGTCCCTCTGATGTTCATTGCACCGGGACACCCTTTGATCAGGATGTCACGCTCCCTTCCTGCTTAATATGCGGCCGTCAACGGAAAGAGTCACGATCTGCCGCGGAATACTTTTTCCGCAGTTCATAAGCGCAGTGTCTACCATTTTTTCAATGCCGCCGCAGCAAGGCACTTCCATCCGTGTGATCGTGATCGTTTTAATATCATTCATTTCCAGGATGGCGGTGAGCTTCTCACTGCGGTCCTTGTCGAGCTTCGGGCAGCCGATGATTGTAACTTTGCTCTTCATGAACTCCGCATGAAAATTACCGCAGGCGTATGCCGAACAGTCAGCCGCGACCAGAAGATCTGCGTTTTTGAAATACGGCGCACTCGGCGGCACGAGTTCGATCTGCACGGGCCACTGCCTCAGATGGCTCGGAGCGGTGTGTTCCGTTCTGGTTTCTGTGATATCAAGGCGTACCAGCTCTTTTGAATGAGTTCCGGGGCAGCCGCAGGCCAATGTCTCAGGTTGCTGATTCATTCTTTCTTCGACCGCCGCTTCATCATACGCCGCCGCCTCACGCTCTTCGAATGAGATCGCCCCGGTAGGACAGACCGGTAAACAATTACCGAGCCCGTCACAGTAATCGTCACGTAACAGTTTTGCTTTGCCGTTCCGTATCGCAAGCGCGCCTTCGTGACATGCGGACACACACAGGCCGCAGCCGCTGCATTTCGTTTCATCGATTTTTATGATCCGTCTCAACATGTTCTCACTGTGCCGTAATGCCCTTGTCAGACTATTACATCTTTGCCATCGGCCACTCTGCTGAGGGAAATCATCGTTTTAGCAACGTTTCGAAATGATGATTACCATCTTAAATTGCGCCATAGGCTATTTGAGGCAGCATAACCACTCAGAGACAAGAAAAATCAATGTCTAAAAAATGTAGAGGTTGCATATGGCCATTTTAATGAATTCCTGATAATTCTTGAAAGATTTGTCCTGTTCACGGCATCGTTGATCTCGGCGATCAGTTTCGGCAGTATGCTCAGCAGAACATCTACTGTTTCTCCTTCGGACTTCTCTTCCGCCTGACTGTAAAAGTTTCTGTCTTGAGTTATAGTCACTTACCTAAGTATTCAGAATAACTCAACTGAAAAATCTGGACTTTATTTATATAGAATACACCGTTTTCACGAATTCATTATTCCAAAAAGTTTGGTTAATGACTATAATCTGATCTCCAAGTACTCACGGTAGAACGCAACCTTCGCCGCCTGCGTAACATCTTTCTTCTCTACCATCTGAATGGCCGTGGATTCCAGATAAGATACATACTGCAAATATGACCGAATGGCTTCTACGATGAAAGAAGGAGTTTGGATAAGATCATTGACACAATGCGCAAACGCTTGAGTTTCCCTCGCATCATACCGCGCCTTACCTTTGGACGTATGTTATATCGTGCGAATGTGCCGGTAGCGGCGATAGCGAAGACCCTTGGGCATGATGACATCACGACCTCGCTGAAGTATCTCGGCATCGACATGGATGATATGACATCTGCCATGCGTACCCTCGAATTGTATCAGAGTTCCCTCATGAACGGAGTATTTTGATGATTTCGAGTAAAATCCGGGAATCGGGACCATTATCCTGCTTAGATGCCAGGTTCAGATATGAGAATATGATCTCCCATCAGCAGGCCGCCCATAACATTGAAAAACGAGGAAGCCGACAGATTAATTAGAACGGTATCCGTTCCGAACGCCGTGGCGACGCCGAAAGAAACATTCCTCTCATGCGTTCTGAGAGAAGATCACGATTATATTCCGATGTTCCTCCGTGATCTGACGATAGGAATGGATATAACGGGAGTGAGAACGACCGATGTATTCACGAAGGAATACGATCACAAACTTTCCGCCGCTTCCGTGAAAAAGTTCAGGGAATTCTGCGGGCAGGACGCCGTTGTGGGGTGCATACATTCATTGACGTTCAACACGGAAGCGTTCGGCGGCATTGTGAAGTATCCGGAATACGGGATACCTTCAGTGATCAAACACCCGTTTGAAAATATTACCGACATACCCGATGTTTCTCTGGAACCCGAAGGAAAGACGATCGGAGTGTTGCGTTCTTATTCCGCAGTCAGGGAAAGTATGCCGGACGTTGCCGTCGTGGCTAACGTTGAAGGCCCTCTTACCAAGGCCGGAACGGTAACCGGAATAGAAAGCATGATAATGTATCTTGAGGCCGAGAAAGACCTGATGGATGACATCATTTCACTATGTGCGGACCATACACACGTCTTCCTGGAGCATATCGACCGGAGCGGATCAATGGATTGTGTCTTTTTAGCATCGGCGACCGATAACCCGGACATGTTCGGATATGACGTCTACCGTGATTTCACGGTAAAACATCTGAAAAGGATGTCGGACAGGATACACAGGATCGGTTATCCTGTGATATTCCATCCGCACGGTTCATTCACAACGCCGGAAACGGAAAAGATATTTGACGATACGATAAAGACGGGCATAGAAGGATTCCAGTTCGCTGAAAAGAACGATCCAGAAAAGATAATATCGATGATAGGCGGCAGATGCTCGGTCATGGGAGGCACCGATGTGGTCCCCGCACTTCTCTCCGGTCCTGCAGAGAGGATCGAGAATGAGACGGTGGATTACATCAATAAATGCAAAGATGCGGACTACGTCTTCATGTGCTCATGTTCCCTGCACAGGGCGACGCCCCTGGAGAACATAAAGATAATGGCGGACACCGTTCACAGGTACAACGGACGTCTTATTGACAAAAAAGTCAAATATTTAAAACAAAACCGTACAACCGCATAAATATACGGGCGACTCAGATTTTCAAGACGATCGCAGAGGTCCGTATAATGGAGTAACCGTTCACTATCCAGTATATTCTTTTCGTTATGAAAATGATTCCCGAGATAATCATAAATGAACTGTTTCACGATCGGATCCGAATGATATGTTATTATAACCTGACTTTGACAGGACGTGTTGTAAAACATGATGCTGGGCCGTGCGGATGCTGACAATCGGAACGCAAAGGTGAAAGAAGTGTTCTGAGATACCGAGTCTATGCCTAAACAACTACACCT
>Ga0123352_10000307_pt1 | contig 58739 bp, 41 predicted proteins | sample TergutLab28metaG_FD_89700 | JGI IMG/M metagenome (GOLD analysis project Ga0123352, IMG submission 89700) | Labiotermes labralis P1 segment gut microbial communities from Petit-Saut dam, French Guiana - Lab288 P1 | ecosystem: Host-associated > Arthropoda: Insects > Digestive system > Gut ... | reverse complement strand
TGCGTGGTCACCACGGACTATTTTTCCTAATTTAATGTAAGGTATATCTTTTATTTTGTTTTCAAAAGCAGGGCCATTTTTTGAATAAAGTTGGATTACATACGGTTGATTTATGAATTCCTCTAAGGACATATTTTCATATGATGGAGTTCCATTCATCCCATTTCCCCCATGATAATAGTCAGTCTATTATTGTATATGCGAGGATTCGATTAATTATTTATTCTATTATCATATAGTAAAGGCATACCATTATACTTAATACCAAACCCTGATTAAAAACAAATACTTTCTCACGGCTAAAGCACCCATATACAAATACCTGATTAAAGTCCAAACGCTAGCCTTGCTTTAATGTGTTCCTGCTAGCCTTGGCTCGACTTAAACCATTGGTTTTAATCTGGATTAGTATGAAATGGCTCCTGTTTGCCATTTATGGGCACCATTCAAACTATTGGGTTAGGTTAGTATTAGATACTGCAATTAAGGGGTGGCATTATGGACGAGTGGGAAGTTATTGTAAAATACAACGGTGATCTTAGAGCGGTAGCGGACGAACTTGGCATCAGGGCGGAAATTTTAGGTGATTCCTTTGCGATCCTCACGATACCATCTGAACGTATCCCAGAGCTACATAATTATAAAGAGATCGAATTTATTGAGCTGCCTAAAAGCCTAAGCCTCTCGCTGCGCCAAGCTATGTCCGACGCCTGCATCACGCCTGTACACACGCAAAGAGCCGGAGGGTATGGATTAAGAGGAAATGGAGTGCTTATTGGAATAATTGATTCAGGTATTGATTATACCCATCCGGATTTCCGTACCCAGGATGGCGATAGCCGGATCCTTTACCTTTGGGATCAATTAGGTTCACAAAACCCACCGGATGGCTTCTATAATGGAACCGAATACAACAACAGCCAATTAAACGAAGCGTTGCAAAACCCGCAGGGTAGCGCGATCCCTTCTTTAGACTTTATAGGGCACGGTACGTCTGTATCCGGTGTCGCAGCGGGGAATGGGCGTTCTAGAGGCGGCATAGAGCAGGGCGTAGCCCCGGAAGCTTCTTTGATTATTGTTAGACTGGGGGAAAAAGGCCGTGAGTCGTTTGCCCGTACTACCGAGATTATGCGCGCGCTGAAATACATCATGGATAAGGCCGTGGCACTCAACATGCCTGTTGCTATAAACCTAAGCTTTGGAACTAATGACGGCTCCCATGCGGGGGACTCTCTTTTCGAGACATATATTAACGCCCTAGCCCAAAGGTGGCGGTGCGTAATTGTGGTTGCTACCGGGAACGAGGGCTCAGCCAGACATCATTTCGGAGGACTTATCACTCAAAATCAAACGATAGAAGTAGCTTTTACGGTTGCAGCAAACCTGAAGGCCGTTTATTTAGCACTGTGGAAAGATTTTGCAGACACTTTGGATTTGGAGTTAATATCACCTGGCGGGCAATCCAGTGGGAAACTTCTTTCAACGGATCGTTTTCGGCAAATGAATTTAGGAGGTACAGATGTAGCAATATATTACAGGCAGCCGACTATATACAGTAGAAGCCAGGAGGCGTATTTTCAACTAATCGGTAATAATGCCCCGATTACACAAGGCATCTGGAGGCTGATTGTTACCGGGCGGGAAGTCACTGATGGGGAATTTCATATATGGCTTCCCACAGTGGAAGAGGTTGGACTGGGGACGGCTTTTTTAACCCCGGACCCTGGGCTTACCCTAACAATACCGTCCACCACCCCTAACGTAATTTCCGTAGGCGGGTATAATTCAGCATTAGGTAATGCTGCCGACTTCTCCGGGCGGGGATATACTTTTCGTGACATATTTGTAAAGCCGGATTTAGTAGCCCCTGCGGTGAATGTATTGTCTACCCGCAGAGGGGGAGGTTATGACACATTTACCGGCACAAGCATGGCAGCACCATTCGTGACGGGCGCTGCAGCTTTGATGATGGAATGGGGGATTGTTCTTGGCAATGACCCATTTTTGTATGGACAGCGTGTAAAGGCTTTCTTGCAAAAGAGTGCGGTAAAAAGATCGAACATATATCACCCCAACCCCATATGGGGTTACGGCACTCTATGCCTGAAAGAGGCCATGGACTATTTAGTAAAATATAATAGTTATAGCCACCGAACCTGAAAACTTTCCGATAAAACTTGTCTTTTTCCTGCAATACAGCATTGCCTCCTCCTAGCTTGCCTTTGGGCAAGCGTCGTTGTCGGCTCTTTGTCTTGCAGAAAAAATTCTGCGCTTTCTCCGGAAACTTTTCAAGTTCGATGACTATAGAATCTGTGTTTTCATAGATATAGACGAAGCAAAGGGGTTATTAAAAAAAGAGAACTCAAAAATTTGTCCTCGCATAGCATAGGATTAAAAGATTATAAAAGGATGATGCATATGTCCCGTTTCTATTACAAAGCACAGCAGGAGTTGACCGGAACAGGTAGACTCCAAATAGACGTTCAAGCTCTCGATGTCGCAAAACCGGTAGGCAACGCAATTGTTCGAATAATGCCTAGGGGCAGTAGTGATCATATTATTGAGGAAATGATTACCAATTCCTCTGGGCAAACTTATACGGTCGACTTGCCTGCGCCGCCTATAGAGTTTTCATTAGAGCCTTCAAATGAAAAACCTTATAGCGTATATGACGTAAGTGTTATTTATGACGGTTATGAGCAGGTTCAGGTGGAAGGGGTGCAGATACTGCCCGACACAGTGTCATACCAAGATGTTGCCCTAAACCCATTAATAGGATATGAAAGAGATTGGCCTGAAAGAATTGCTATAGACGAGCATACTCTTTGGGGTGATTTTCCTCCAAAAATCCAGGAGGCTGAAGTAAAGCCTCTCCCCAAACATACTGGGTTTATAGTTCTTCCCGAGCCGGTTGTTCCGGAGTTTGTTGTTGTCCATATGGGCATGCCTTCAAATACAGCAGCCCAAAGGCATTGGGTTCCTTTCAAAGACTATATAAAAAATGTAGCATGCAACGAAATTTATGCAACTTGGCCAGAGCAGACACTCCATGCAAACATCCTTGCTATCATTTCGCTGACACTTAATCGGGTCTTCACAGAATGGTATCGTGGTCAGGGCTACGACTTTACCATCACCAGTACGACACAACTTGACCAAAAATATGTTCATGGGCGTAATATTTTTATTGAAATATCCCGAGTGGTGGACGAAATTTTTAACACATACATCACAAGGCCGGGTATCCGTCAGCCGCTTTTTGCGCAGTATAATGATGGGAGAAGGACGAACTATCCTGGGCGGTTGTCGCAATGGGGCTCTAAAGCACTGGGCGATAGAGGCTATTCAGCACTTAATATCTTGAAGTATTATTATGGCAATGATATTTATTTGACGCAGGCGGAAAAGGTAGAAGGAGTCCCCGTCTCTTTCCCCGGCACACCTTTAAGAGTAGGATCTAGCGGGCCAGATGTTAGGGTAATCCAAGAACAGTTGAATGCTATCTCCAACAACTTTCCAGCTATCCCAAAATTAAGGGTAGACGGCGTGTTTGGTGAAAATACTAAAAACTCAGTAATGGAATTTCAAAAGATATTCCATCTTACGCAGGATGGGGTTGTAGGATTTGCTACTTGGTTTAGAATCTCCCATATTTATGTGGCTGTTACGAGGATGGCTGAGTTATAGTAAAAACCTAGAATTATAATATCTGTATAGGTTTTAGATGGAAATATAAATAATTGGAATTTAGTTGGGCGCATATTGCAATATAAATCAGGGCATAAAAGCCCTGATTTTTGATTATGTGTATTGTTTTTTTATCTTATATTGGAAGATATGTAAATCCAGCTTTATCTGCTAAGTCTGCTCATTTCTCGACAAATGAACCTGAACTTAGACAGGGGGTCAGCGGCAGGATAATTTAGTCGATTTAAAAAACATATTACATTGGTTGTAGTGAAAACAATCTAAGGAGGTGGAGAAATTGAGTGCAGGTTTTTCGAGAGTATCACCTAATGGATATTTTAACTACCAAGTAGTATCTGGTGACAATTTATGGTCGATTGCTCAAAGATTCGGTACAACTATGGAAGAAATTATCCGGATAAGTGGACTTGCAAGCAATTTGATATACCCCGGACAAGTACTCAAAATCCCCGGCCAAGCCCCACAAGTTTTAAAGACAATAGTCATAGATCCCGGACATGGTGGTCATGACTATGGAGCTGTATTTGGCGCACGTAGGGAATCGGACGATAATCTAAGGCTGGCTCTTGCAGTACAACGATTATTACAAGATCAAGGGCTAAATGTTATCATGACTAGGAGTTCAGATACTTTTATTTCACTATCCGAAAGAAGTGAGATATCAAACCGAAATAAAGCAGATTTATTTGTTTCGATCCATAGGGATGCCAGTACAAACAAAGCCAAAAATGGTGCAGCAAACTACGTTTCAACTACTGCGTCCTCAAATACTGTACAATACGCGTTTGATGTACTTGACGAGATAGTCAATGCCGGTGTGCAAAGTAATCGTGGCGTTTTGCGAGAGTATTTTGCAGCCTCTAGAAACACAATTGCCCCTGTCATGATTTTAGAGATGGGCTTCATAACAAATGTACGTGATAATGAACTTTTTGATCAAAATATCAACGCATACACCTCTGCAATTGCGCGCGGAATAATCAAAGCTTTGAATGAAGAGAGAGCACCCAAATCGTATTTCTTTCATAATGTGGGAATTGGTGATAACTTGCGGCTGCTTGCACAAAGGTTTAACACAACACCGGATGCTATTATGCAGTTAAACAAACTAACTACCAATAGTATACTCGTTGGGCAAGTGTTAAAAATACCGTCAAATCGTATGATAGCTCTCACATTCGATGACGGCCCAGTTCCAGATACCGAACGTTTACTGGATATCCTCGAAAGGTACAACACACGCGCAACGTTCTTTGTCGTAGGTTCTTTAGTAGAACAGGGCCGAGATACGTTAATACGTGCTGCAAATATGGGCAATGAAATCGCTGGACATTCATGGTCACATCCTGACCTTAGGCGGCTGAGTGACCAAGATATTGCCAATCAGATACTCTCAACCAGCGATATTATAGAATCAGTCATTGGATATTCCCCACGTATATTCCGCCCTCCGTACGGGTTTTTAAATGATAATGTCCGGCGTGTTTCGGGCGAGCTTGGCTATTCAATCGTGACCTGGACGCTCGACACCTTAGATTGGTACTATCTTGATGCAGATATTATTTATAACACCATCATGAACAATGTAAGAGACGGCGACAACATCCTGCTCCACGATATCCACGCCACAACGATTGATGCGATGGAGCGTGTGATACCAAGATTAATTGACGAAGGGTTTCAATTAGTTACAGTATCCGAACTACTTGCTTATAAATACGGTGAACTTGAACCGGGAGTGGTATATGGGAGATCTCGATTATTAATATAATCAACCCAAGCTTGTCTTTTTTCCACAATGCGTTGTCGTCGTTTTCTCCGGAAACTTTTCAAATTCGATGACTATATCCACAAAAATTACTACGTTTTCTTTGGACACTTTTCAATTTAAATGACTAAAAACTAGAGCATCGCGAATAAAAGATCGCGATGCTCTAGTTTTTAAGTATCTGGTATATTTTTACAAAATTTACTTGTCACGAACATAATTTTCCATTATAATAATCATTAACAGGAAACGTGAAAGTGTTGCTTGCATTTTTTAGCAGGCGGCAGGTGGGTAGAATGGCAGTTCCCCCACCCTGTATACGTGAGAACCCACGTACACAAAAACCTTTAAGATTCACCGCATAAATAGTATACGACATTTTCCATTCTTTTTCAATCCCGTTCGTATATTATTTTCTATTTTGCTGTGTTATTATAAGGTGCTGTGTATGTTTGGTCATACACGGCACTTTTTTTCGTTTCCTGGGAGGCGGCCTTGCCGGGGCTGTATATATAGCTAAATCACTTTAAAACAGACCAAAGCGAAGCAGAAAAGCTCCGGTTTCTGGGAGTTTTCTGGTGAAGCTTTGGGACTATTTTAAAGTAGATTTAGTATACATAGAATGCAAGCTCCGGCGAGGTATCACCACCAGGAAAAATATATATAGTTATTTAAGTTGAAAAGTGTCCCAAGAAAGCGTAGCAATTTTAGTGCAGAACGAGAAGTCAGGTTCCGAGCGCAAACGGTGCTATTAGATTCTGACGTCGATGTTAAGTATTAAACTGCAAGCTTTATTGGACGGCATTCAATTAAAAGACTATAAAAGGGGTATTACTTATGAAAGAACTGAAAAAGCACAAAGTAAACCTTAAATTAGAGCATCGAGTCTATGGTTCACGAAGCTACCGCAGAGTATCTCTGGAAGAACTGTCTGACGGGCTGGACTTGGCTTTCGCTCTCGAATTAATCGAGAGCGATGACGAAGATGTGCAGCTTCAGCAGTTAATTACGATAGGTAAAATCTTCGAAGAATCAATGGATTATCTTATAACTAGCTACAATTTGGATTACTGTGATGACACAAAGCTGCCAGGGCCCATTATTGAAAATATTAAAACAAGCTATTAACCAGTACAAGCTCCGACGTTTGATCCATATGAGTTACGGTTAAGTAAATATGTTGCCATGGGGCGTTTTTGTTAGCGTCGATAATATTGACAAACCCACCTGAACTATGGATATTAATAAATGTCATTGCGTCATCATCATTTTGATCAATGGCGGTTATCGTTATGCTATCATTTGGAATACCTGTATTGGCATTGTCGATTTGCAGCCATATGCGAATGAGCCCGGCATCAGCCAAACTTTGGTTTGCTGTGCTTGGGGTGCCGCCCGGGCCATTGTTAAAAAGGTGATAGCCCAATACTCTATTGTTGTTGTAGAGCCTGAGGGTAACCTCTTGACCGTTGTAGATAGCTGTAAGGTCGATAATCCACCAGTCACCGGATTTGTCGACATTAAAGGAGTTAACGAAGCCTTCCATATTCCACATATGATTAATGCGGATAAATTCCATTGCACAGGTAACGCCGTCTAATAGCACTGCGCTTACATCCAGATTAGCAGCCGTAATCGGTGTGCCAACACCGTAAATTTGTGTCCATATGCGAAGGAGGCTGTGATGAGCCAGATCCGGATTATTGTTATTGCCGTTATTAAATGCTTTTAGGCCAAACTCACCAAGAACGGGAAGCATAGGAAGCCCAGTAAACGGATTTGTGCCGTCCAACACAAACGGCACGCTAAAATTTTCACCATTAAATGTGAAATGCAGCATGGCGTTGCCATAGTTTCTAAACAACGTAATAACATCTACGTGATAGGGCTGTTGTCCGTCGGTTGTCCATCTGGAAGGCCAAACGGTAGTGTCAACCCAATTTGCGTTGGCTATCCTTATATTAGATACGCCGGGAGGCAATTGGATATTGTAAAATAGATTTGCAATGCTTACGGAACCACCAGCTTGGATGCTGTCAATGGTAACGTTTTGGTAACCGGCTCGGCCGATAACAACGGTGTATGGACTGCCGTTGTCAAAAACCATAAACTCATTAGGTGAGCCCACCGTGGCGGGGGTTTGGTTGTACACCCAACCGCTTTGAGAGATACCAATATTAACGGCAGATGATACGCCTATAACAGTAATGGCGGCAACAGGTACGTCGAGTACGAGAGGGGCGCCAGCCAAATCATCTATGCTCACAGCAAAACTGTATGTCATAGGGCCTCTAAGTACCTGAACCGTCAATGCGCCGAATGTCGGTATATGACCGTGCGGCAGCTCAAATGTGTACGAGCCGTCTGCGTTTGCAGCGATCGTTTGCCAACCGGACACATTCGAAGAATACCTTACCTGCACACCTTCAACCCCAGGGAAGTTGACGGTGATGGCTATATCATTGGCTGCCGGCACAATATCAGCCGGAGGTTGTTCAGCTTGCAGATGCTTTTGTAACGGGTTTGTCCCATCCAACATGAAGGTTCTGATATGGTTTGCACCGTCAATAGTGTAGTGCAGTGTAGCTTGGGTATCGTTCCTAAACAAGGCAATAACGGGAACGTGATATGGAAGCTGCCCATCGGTTGTCCATCTGGAAGACCCGATTGTAACATCTACCCAGTTGGCATTAGCTATCCTTACATTGGTTACACCCGCGGGTATTTCGATGTTGTAAAACATGTTAGCGAGACTTGCGCTACCGCCTGCTTGGATATTTTCTATATTAAGGTTATGGAATCCGGTTCTGCCTACAACTATCGTGTATGGTCTGCCGTTGTCAAAAACATTAAATGTATTTGGTACACCTATATTGGCAGGAGTTTGATTGTACACCCACCCGCTTTGGGTTATACCTATATTTGCGGCAGATGATACACCTATAACAGTAACGGCGGCAACCGGTACATCAAGCACAAGAACCACTGTACTATCCAGTTCCGCTCTGTTTACAGTGAATCTGTAGGTCATAGGGCCTTTGAGTACATCGATTGTGATATCACCGAAAGTCGGTAGATGTTCCGCAGGAAGCGCAAACAAAACCGTACTGTCGGCATTTGTTGCAACAGTTTGCCAACCGCTTACATTTGTGCTGTAACGCACGGTAACACCGTCAACGTCCAGGAAGTTTACTTCCACTAAGTTTGCAAACGGGTCTGTTCCGTCCAAAACAAAGTAAACCGTGTAGTTGCTGCCATTATAATCGAAAGACATGCGAGCAGTTTCGCCGGTTCTGTGAAGGAACAAGGCATCTCCGTGCATATTTCCTTGTGAGGAAGGAGTTACAATCCAGCTATTGCCGGAAGCAGGATAGACTGCCATCCACAGATTTGTTACACCGGCAGGAATCCGAATAAAGTCTACATGATTATTGAACCAAGCATTAAGTTGGAAATCATTGTGAGCAACTCTACCAGCGGGAATGGTAATGGATTGGAAACCTGGCCTGTTAAGGGTTACATTGTACTCCACTCCATTATCAAAAACAACAAAGTCAAACCACGTCACGGCATTAACCGGGATGTTGCTATAAACCCAACCACCCGGTACAGCAATACCAAAGGTCGCGTTTGTATGACGGAAACCATTAACACGAAGGGTTGCTACAGGCACATTGTACTCAAATGAGTCCCCTGCTTCCAGAGCAGGCATACTGATTGTATGTAGCATAGCTCCTCGTACCACCTGTATACCCAATGTCCCATATTCTACAGGAACTGCAAATTCGGCATAATCTGTAGCATTAATTACTATACCATGATTCCAACCTGACACGCTTGAGTGATAGTTGATTGTTACACCCTCAACTCCCGGGAAATTAATTGTGACAGTTACATAGTTTGCGTTTTCAGTTAAAGGTGCAGCTTTTGGATACTCTTTGTACGGGTCTTCAGCATCAACATCCGGTAAAGTGACAGGAGTTTCATATTCTGCCTCTGTGGACGTATCCAACGTTTGTTCATATTCCGCCTCTGTGGACGTATCCGATGATTGTTCGTATGTTGACTCTGCCAGCACACCAATTGATGTGGAAATTATCATGCTCATAGCCAACAACAATGATAAAAGCCTTTTATTCATTTTTTTACACACTGTTATCCCTCCCAAAAAAATATTGCCCTCTGTTCTCGGAGTAGGGCTCTCCGTGATGTATTGCGACACTCCTTTAAGGGGGTGCACATCTCCCGGTTTCAAAAAGACCACACCCAACGCAATATAAATTGTATAGTAATTGGTGAATGATGTCAATATATCTGGATCATTTTAATCTACTTTTTATCAAAAGTCGACAGAAAACGAAATACTATTCTTGAGGACTTTTGGATAATACTGAAAGTTTATAAAACGCAAACGACTTCTTAATTGACAGTTAATGGCAATACATACATTGATGATGGTGTTTTGCTGCAACTAGTGAACGATCTGCGTGCCTGCGGCTGATAGGAGATATAAAGCAGGCTCTTTTGCTTCATATGGGCATAAAAAGAACCCGTAAAGTAAGCATAAGTTATAATAGCTAAATGACTTTAAAACAGCACACTAAACTTGTTGTTTTTATGCAACTCTTGCCTCCTAGCTTACTCCTTCCAGTACTTTGAGTGCTAATCGTAGATTAGCACGAATGCGTCTCAAGATTTTCGCCCTCGGCGAAAACGATGCTAACGCACCGCCGGTATCTTCCGGTCACTATCGTCACTTCCTCGATTAGCATAAAAACATCTGCGTTCTTTCGCTTGAGACAAAAAAAGGTAGGCAATGTTTTAAAAAAAACATTGCCTACCTTAAATTCAAGAAAGTGGCGTAAGCCACTTTCTTGATCTTCTTAATCCATATCCATAGCCGAATAATATGCGCTATATTGACTATCGTACTCTTCTTTAACAGCCTTTACATCAATTTTTCTGTAAAGGTTCATGCCCGTTCCCGCAGGTATCAGCTTGCCGATAATAACATTCTCCTTAAGTCCAATCAGCGGATCGATTTTGCCTTTTATAGCGGCTTCTGTCAAAACTCTGGTAGTCTCTTGGAAGCTGGCTGCAGAGAGGAACGAATCAGTCGCAAGAGACGCTTTTGTTATTCCTAGGAATATACGGTTGCCCATTGCAGGTTCTTTACCTTCAGCAATCATTATATTGTTTATTCTCTCAAACTCAAGCCAGTCTACAAGGCTGCCCGGCAGGAATTCCGTGTCGCCATTTTCCTCGACTTTGACCCTCTTTAGCATTTGGCGAACGATAACTTCGATATGCTTATCATTGATATCAACACCTTGGAGTCTATATACACGCTGTACTTCCTTAAGCATATAGTCTTGAACGGCGCGGATTCCCTTGATCTTTAATATATCGTGCGGGTAGACTGAGCCTTCTGTCAGCTCGTCTCCCTCTTTTATAATGTCGCCGCTATATACTTTTATCCTTGAGCCGTAAGGGATAAGGTATTCCTTAACCTCGCCGGTTTCGCTGTTGGTAATTATTACTTCGCGCTTTTTCTTAGTATCACTTACTGTAACTGTGCCCGGGAGCTCAGAGATTATAGCAAGGCCTTTCGGTTTTCTGGCCTCGAAAAGCTCCTCAACACGAGGAAGACCTTGGGTAATGTCCTCATTACTTGAGATTCCACCTATCTGGAAGGTACGCATAGTAAGCTGTGTACCCGGCTCGCCTATTGACTGTGCCGCAATTATGCCGACTGACTCGCCAATCCTCACAATTCGCCCTGAGGCCATATTGGAACCATAGCATTTCGCACAGAGACCTATTTGGCTGCGGCATGTGAGAATAGTTCGTATATGAACCTCTTTCACGCCGCTTGATTCAACCTCATCCGCTTGGTCGTGACTTATGAGGCTGTTAGCCTCGCATATTATTTGCCCCGTTTCAGGGTTAACTACATTGTCAATTGCCCAACGCCCACGAACACGGTCGGAGATAGGCTCAATGACCTCTTCGCCGTCCATGAATGCAGATACGTACATGCCGGGCTCTTCGTTCTCATTAGTTGCGCAGTCAAACTCACGTACAATAATGTCTTGTGAAACATCAACAAGTCGCCTTGTCAAATAGCCCGAGTCAGCCGTTCTAAGAGCCGTATCCGAGAGTCCTTTTCTAGCGCCGTGGCTCGAAATGAAATATTCAAGAACAGACAGCCCCTCGCGGAAATTGGATTTGATCGGAAGCTCGCTAGTCTTGCCCGAAGGGCTGGCCATAAGTCCACGCATCCCTGCAAGCTGTTTAATCTGACTGGTAGTACCCCTTGCGCCTGAATTTGCCATCATGAACAAGTTATTATATTGTCCAAGGCCTGAAAGGAGCTCACGGGCTATATTATCACTAGTCTCTTCCCAAGTCTTGATTACTTTATCACGGCGCTCATCATCGGTCATAAGTCCACGACGGAACATTTTTGTAATATTCTCAACGGCCTTGTCAGCCTCTTCTAACATATCATCTTTTTTTCCGGGGATTACCATGTCAGATACAGAAACGGTAAGCGCACCGACAGTCGCATACTTAAAGCCGAGAGCCTTAATCTTGTCAAGGGCTTCAGCAGTTTGAGTTGAGCCATTTTTGTTTATACAACGGCTGATAATCTTGCCCAAAACTTTTTTGTCGGTCAAGAAATCAATCTCGAACAACAGCCTGTTTTCAGGCTTAGTGCGGTCAACAAAGCCGATGTCCTGCGGGATTGCCTCGTTAAAGAGGATACGTCCAACAGTAGCGTTTACAACGCCCGTTATAAGTTCACCATCAATATCTTTTTCGCGTCTGACTCTTATACGATCGTGCAGTGAAATTTCATGATTGTCGTATGCTAAAATCGCCTCGTTCTCGTCTTTAAAGTATTTCATCTGAGAGTAACGCTCGATGACGAGGGTTGGGGTTGTGGAAACTATGCATTCTTCATTATGATACTCAAGCTCAACTAAACGCTTTTGAACGATGCTATCATTCATACCGATTGTGCCTGCGTTAAGTGCGTCAAGTATTTCTTTATCACTTTCAAAGACGTGCTTATAATCACCGTTTGCGTCCATGAGAGCCTCGCCTTCCATAAGGGGCATCTCACGTGCTACAGTCAAATAGTATATGCCAAGAACCATGTCCTGAGAAGGAACAGTAACAGGCGCACCGTCAGACGGCTTCAAAAGATTATTAGGCGCAAGTAAAAGGAAGCGGCACTCGGCCTGAGCCTCCGCCGAAAGCGGAACATGCACCGCCATCTGGTCACCGTCGAAGTCGGCGTTATAAGCAGTACAAACCAACGGGTGAAGCTTTAGCGCTTTACCTTCGACAAGAACAGGCTCAAAGGCTTGGATGCCCAGTCTGTGCAAAGTCGGAGCACGGTTAAGCATAACAGGATGCTCTTTTATAACTTCCTCTAAAACGTCCCAAACCTCAGGCTGAAGCCTTTCAACCATGCGTTTGGCACTCTTAATATTGTGAGCAAAACCAACGCTTACAAGCTTCTTCATTACAAATGGCTTGAATAGTTCAATAGCCATCTCCTTTGGAAGTCCGCATTGGTAAATCTTGAGGTTAGGACCTACAACTATAACCGAACGGCCTGAATAGTCAACTCGCTTACCGAGAAGGTTTTGACGGAATCTACCCTGCTTACCTTTGAGTAAGTCGGAGAGCGACTTAAGCGGTCTGTTGCCGGGGCCTGTAACAGGACGGCCGCGGCGGCCGTTGTCTATAAGCGCATCCACCGCTTCTTGCAACATACGCTTTTCATTGCGCACAATTATATCAGGTGCGCCAAGTTCTAAAAGCCTTTTAAGGCGGTTATTACGGTTTATGACTCGTCTATATAAGTCATTTAAGTCGCTTGTTGCGAAGCGCCCGCCGTCAAGCTGTACCATCGGTCTAAGATCAGGCGGGATAACGGGAATTGCGTCCATAATCATCCAGCCTGGGCGGTTGCCTGAAATTCTAAAGCTCTCGATTACTTCAAGCTTTTTAATGAGTCTGATTCTTTTTTGACCGGCGGCATCCTGAAGCTGAGCTTTAAGCTCGACGCTTTCTTTCTCGAGGTCAATATGCTCAAGAAGCTCTTTTATGGCTTCCGCACCCATGCCTACACGGAATGTCGCTCCATATTTTTCTATCGAGTCCCTGTATTCTTTTTCGGACAGAAGCTGTTTGTACTCAAGCCCTGTGCGCCCTGTGTCAAGCACTATATAGGATGCAAAATACAAAACCTTCTCAAGCACCCTTGGGGACAGGCCAAGTATAAGACCCATACGGCTTGGTATGCCTCTAAAGTACCATATATGAGATACAGGGGCAGCAAGCTCGATATGCCCCATACGGTCACGCCTTACTTTCGATTTCGTTACCTCAACGCCGCAGCGGTCGCAAATAACGCCTTTATAGCGGATTCTTTTATACCTTCCGCAATGGCACTCCCAATCCTTTGCTGGGCCGAAAATACGCTCACAAAACAGCCCATCTCGCTCCGGCTTTAGAGTTCTATAATTTATAGTCTCGGGTTTTTTAACTTCGCCCCTGGACCACTCCCGAATCTTCTCCGGGGAAGCAAGGCCAATTCTTATGGAGTCAAAAGTAATTGATTGTTCATTCGCTTGATTAGCCATCTACCCGTCCTCCTAAATTTTATCTAAATCATCGTTACTGCCGAAGCCGCCGTTAAACAGTTCTTCATCCAGTACTTCCAAATCATCCGATTTCAACAATTCTTCCTCATCAAGCTCATCAGGGAAATTATCCTCATCGTCAAATTCGGCTTCATCATCGAAGGAGCCAAAGTCATCGTCAAGCTGATCATCGTCTAAAATTTCATCTTCGCCTGCAAAATCGTCTTCGACTACATCATCGTCATCATCTTCGCCTTCGAAAGTAGAAGATTTCTTGATAAATGGATTTGAGTTTTCATCTTCAGACTCTTTACCTTCAAGGTTAACTGACACATCTTCAACATCCTCAACGGACTCTCTAATCTCGACCTCGGAATGATCCTCAAGAAGCACTCTAACGTCAAGGCCTAAGGCCTGAAGCTCTTTCAAAAGAACTTTGAAACTCTCAGGCACGCCCGGCTCAGGTACATTATCACCTTTTACAATGGCTTCATAGGTTTTTACACGGCCTATTATATCGTCCGACTTGACCGTGAGAATCTCTTGAAGCGTATAGCTTGCGCCGTATGCCTCAAGTGCCCAAACCTCCATCTCACCGAAACGCTGGCCTCCGAACTGAGCCTTACCGCCAAGCGGCTGTTGCGTAACGAGTGAATACGGGCCTGTCGAGCGAGCATGAATCTTATCGTCAACAAGATGGTGAAGCTTAAGGTAGTGCATATATCCGACAGTTACGGGATTGTCAAACGCCGCACCACTGCGCCCGTCACGAAGCTCTATTTTACCGTCACGAGTTATAGGCACGCCTGCCCATTCCTCACGGCTTCCTTTATGCTCTTCCAAAGATTCCATAATAAATTCATCGACAACATCGTCCCATTTTTTACGGAAAGCTTTCCATTCCATATTTGCATAATCGCTGGCAAGCTCAAGAGTGTCCATTATGTCAAACTCGTTTGCGCCGTCAAAAACAGGAGTCGCAACTTTCCAGCCGAGAACTTTAGCGGCAAGGCCTAAGTGAACCTCTAATATCTGTCCGATATTCATACGCGAAGGCACTCCCAGCGGATTTAGCACAACATCAAGCGGCCTTCCGTTCGGCAAGAATGGCATATCCTCCACAGGCAGAACCCTAGAAACAACGCCCTTGTTACCGTGACGACCTGCCATTTTATCGCCAACAGAAATCTTACGCTTTTGTGCTATATAAACGCGCACCAGTTGATTAACTCCTGGCGGGAGCTCATCGCCATGCTCTCTAAGGAACACTTTGACGTCAACCACAGTGCCGGACTCGCCGTGAGGTACTCTAAGGGAGGTATCCCTTACTTCTCTAGCCTTCTCACCAAAGATTGCTCGAAGCAGCCGCTCCTCAGCCGTAAGCTCAGTTTCGCCTTTTGGAGTTACTTTTCCAACGAGGATATCGTTAGGGCCGACTTCGGCACCTATGCGGATGATGCCTTTAGCGTCCAAATCCTTTAGTGCATCATCACCGATATTTGGTATATCTCTTGTCATTTCCTCGGGGCCGAGCTTTGTGTCTCTAGCCTCGGCTTCGTACTCTTCTATATGAATGGATGTGTAAATATCTTCTTCTACTAACTTCTCGCTTATTAAAATTGCATCCTCGTAATTGTAACCCTCCCAAGTCATGAAGCCAATCAGCGGATTTCTGCCAAGGGCAAGCTCACCTTTTTGCGTTGATGGACCATCAGCGATTACTTGACCCGCCTCAATCGTCTGCCCTCTCCCGACAATAGGCTTTTGGTCTATGCAGGTAGATTGGTTAGAACGCATAAATTTCGTCATTTTGTAAGTATCTTTGCGGCCTGTAGCAGTTTTTATCACAATCTCATCAGCCGAAAGACGCTCAACAACGCCAGCCTCACGCGCGATAACGCAAACGCCGGAGTCATAAGCAGACTTAAACTCCATGCCCGTGCCTATTATCGGTGAGTCAGTCTTTAAAAGCGGCACTGCCTGACGCTGCATGTTAGAGCCCATTAGAGCTCTTGATACGTCATCATTCTCAAGGAAAGGAATGAGCGCAGTTGCCACAGAAACCATCTGTTTTGGCGAAACGTCCATAAGGTCAACCCTTGAAACGTCTAGCTCCGTAATTTCCTCGCCGAAGCGGCAAGCAACTCTAGGTAGCACAAATTCTCCATCTTCTTTCAAGATGGTATTTGCCTGAGCGATTACGAATTCCTCTTCTTCGTCGGCTGTAACATAGCGGCACTCTGTGGTAACTCTGGAGACGCCATTCTCATGCTTAACAATTCTATAAGGAGCTTCAATAAAGCCGTATTCGTTAATACGTGCAAAAGTCGCCAAATTATTTATAAGGCCGATATTGGGGCCCTCAGGAGTCTCTATAGGACACATACGCCCGTAATGCGATGGGTGAACGTCGCGCACCTCAAATCCTGCTCTATCCCTTGAAAGACCGCCTGGGCCTAGGGCTGAGAGCCTACGTTTATGGGTAAGTTCGCCCAGTGGATTCGTCTGATCCATAAACTGTGAAAGCTGGCTTGAGCCAAAGAACTCCTTGATAACAGAAGTCACAGGGCGGATATTAATAAGAGCTTGCGGCGTGATAATATCCATATCCTGAATAGTCATACGCTCACGAACGACACGCTCCATACGTGCAAGCCCGATTCTAAACTGATTCTGCAAAAGCTCGCCGACGCAACGAATACGGCGGTTGCCTAAGTGGTCGATATCGTCAATATTGCCTATGCCGTAATCAAGCCCCAGTACATAGCTTATGGAAGCAATAATATCGGGTATTGTCACATGCTTAGGCAGAAGCTTACCCATGTTCATAAGGATTGCTTCTTTTAATTCTTTTGCGTCTGTATGCTCTTCCAAAAGCTCTTTGAGCGTAGGGAAAAGCACAGCCTCATAGATTCCAAGCTCAGAAGCCGAGAGGCCAAACGGCTCTATAAAAGCATCTATTTTAACCGTCTGATTAGAAATAACTTTAACAGCTCTGCCGTCAATATCTATAAATAGCGCGTCTACGCCCGCATTTTGCAAATCTTCCGCAAGCTGAGCTGTGAGCATATCGCCTTGGGATGCGAGAATTTCGCCGCTTAGCGGGCATACTGCCGATTGTGCTAGCGCTAGGCCTCTTACACGATTTTTGAAGCTTAATTTTTTATTAAATTTATATCTGCCAACCTTGGCTAAATCATAACGTTTAGGATCGAAGAACATACTGTTTAACAGGCTCGCAGAACTCTCCACTGTAGGCGGCTCGCCCGGGCGGATTCGTCTGTAGATTTCTATTAGTCCTTCTTCATAATTTTTAGAGATGTCTTTTTCTATAGTAGCTAAAATTTTAGGCTCTTCACCGAAAAGCGCTATAATTTCCTCATCTGATGAGATTCCCAAAGAGCGCAACAAAACAGTAACAGGTACTTTACGAGTCCTGTCTACGCGCACGCTGAAAACATCGGAAGAATCCGTCTCATACTCGAGCCATGCGCCACGGTTCGGGATTACCGTTGTTGTAATTAACTCCTTGCCGACTTTATCGTGCGACATATCATAATAGACGCCCGGAGAGCGGACAAGCTGACTTACTATAACACGCTCAGCTCCATTTATAATGAAGGTTCCCGTATCAGTCATAAGCGGAAAGTCGCCCATGAAAAGATCTTGTTCTTTAATTTCATCGACATCTTTATTTCTAAGTCTTGTCTTTACACGCAAGGGTGCGGCATAGGTTGTATCTATTTCCTTGCATTCTTCTATGCTATACTTGGGCTCATCGTCTAATTTAAAGTCAATAAACTCCAGCACAAGATTACCATTATAATCTGTGATTGGAGAAATGTCTTGAAAAATCTCTCTAAGACCTTCCTCAAAAAACCACTTATAGCTATCCTTTTGAACCTCAATTAAATTTGGCATTGAAAGGACTTCATCGATCTTGGAGTAACTTACGCGTCCGGACTGACTCGGCCCTGACTTATGCATACGGTTCTTCTCCATTAAAATCACACCCCTTAGCGCTTAATGTTATAAAAATCTATGTACAGCCGCTAATACTAACTCTAGATTAAAAACAATAGTTATAGCGCCCTAAAATTTATTCTAGGGTAGCTTCAGCTGTGGCAAAGTATTGGATTTAATCAGGTTATAAAAGCGACGTCTTTTGGGTTGGGTTCACTACAAGCACAAAAAAATACCGATATATTGAAGTTCAACATTTCGGTTATGTGATTACGGTTTAAGCTTTACGGCTTGAAGGAAATAATCATCTGTTAAGCTACCTTCTTGATTAATCATAGAATTTGTGTTCATAGAGCTATTGCGCGTATTTTTGGCTTGTGTTTCGCCATGCACTCATGATTTTCGCCTGCGGCGAAAACGGCACTTCGTGCCACCGATATCTTCCGGTCACTGTCAGCGAGCACTAGCATTCGTACAATCGCTATGCGATTATATTCAGAAGGATTAGCTTCGCATATGCAGCTTTTGCACATTCCGGGATGCCAGGCGAGCAGGCAGCTAGCTGCCGACAAGCCTTATCTGACAAAAAAACGCTCAAAAATTCGCCAATCCATCTATGAACTCAGGTTCTAATTGTAAAAACTGCTTTTCTTGCGTTATAATCTGAATAAGTTTGACATATACTATCATAGTAAAAATTACAAAATAATTTTGTAAAAACATGTTGAAATTACTAAAAATGTATGTTATACTATATCTAAGATGTTGTGCTTTTGCACATGAAGATACATTTAAATATTATATCAATTACACGAATGCCTGTCAAGGCTTTTTTTTGTGTGGAGAAAAATCTTGAAGAAATTGTAAGGAATTAGTAGTGGTATATCTCTTAAATTGAAAAGTGTCGCCTGTCCGTTATGGATATGGCGGCTTTTGTTTTTTTAGGTGATTTTGTGGCAAGGTAAGTCACAAAGCATGTATGTATGTAATAGAATAGTAGGTAAATAGCCGTAATATTAGGCAAGATTTTAAAGCCACGCCCACTGCTGAAAGGCTTTACCAGCAAACTGGAAAACCGATCGTTATCCATTGGCCGTTGGCTGACAGTTGACAGCCATTGGTCAGCGGCTGCCGATTTTGTCAAAGTCATAACTTAAGAACCCGACCAAAAACTACGCCTGCCGAGAAGGGAGTTAAAAAAATGGACATGATAGCGAAAATTATCGTAAGCGCTGTTGTAATCGAGGCAATAATTGAATATTTTAATGCGATAATATCCAAGAGATTTCACCCACGATATATTCTATCAATTATCTTCGGTTCGGTGTTTGCTGTATTATACGGGGTTGACCTTTTATCGATTTTGGGACTCGAAACAACAGTCCCCTATGTTGGAATGGTGTTTACTGGTATTTTATTATCGAGAGGAAGTAATTACATAGCACAATTCATAAAAAAGGCCTCCGTTAAGCCGTCGAGCATTTTGAGTGGTGATAAACACATTGATGTCAGTAATAGTGACAGCAAGCCATTAGAGCGTGTGGATATAAAGCTACCGTAGTTGAAAAATGATAGGCAAGGCTTGTTTTTTTCCAATGCATATCAAGATTTTTCATACTCACTAAAGTAAAGTTTCAAAGAGTTCACGCTTGTCTTAGGGCCCCAAAAAACTACGCTTTTAGGGGCTTAGGGCAAAAACGGTGCAGGTGCACCGCCGGTATCTTTCGTATTGCCGCTGGCCGTTGGCTGTTGGCGTAGGACTTTTATTGGCGCGCCAGGGCGAGCAGATATCCGATGCCCGACGGCTTGCGGCCAGCTAGCCTTGCCTTGCAACAAATATCTGCGCTATATCGTTTCGTTTACAAAGTTATATGACCCTAGAATTTTCCCTACGATTGAATTCGAACATAGCAATTCTGGTTCTAAATCCGGCAATACAAAATTGCTTGCGAAGGTTGTTTTTCACACGGAATTGCTTTATTGCCCAGAATCCGGCAATACAAAATTTGCGAAGGCTGTTTTTCACACGGAATTGCTGTATCAGTGATTGTATCAAGCGACTCCCATGGCGATTGACGCCTTTTTTATTGTCACTAGAATTCTCCTTAAGCGAAGTTGCAAAGAATCACTAAATTGGGTATACTACTATAACATATAAAATATAATTCAGGCTGGGCAAACTATTTGCGTTCGCATTCGTATTTATTAATGAGAAGGTGTATAGGGCCTGCTTAATCTCCATTACGTCATATTTTTTTTATAACAAGATCTTAGTCAGCGCAGATACTCTTTAAGAAAGGCCGTGAAATTATGTTAGAGAAAAAAATAAAATCTACACTACCGATATATGCGGCGGGGATAGCTTTTGTAGTGTTTGCGCTAATTTTTTCGATATATACCCTTCTAAGCCTTGCGCTGGCTATTTTTTGTGCGCTGGGCATAGGTGCTATTGTGTCCGGCTTTGCTCCGACTAAGACTATTCTTATCGAAGTGCCACCGCAGCCCGCTCAAACGAGCGATGTGCAGCTTAATCAGCTTATAGATGAAGGTCGCCAGCGGCTTACAGAAATTGATAGGCTCGCAAGGAGCATAGACAGCGAGCGTGTGGCAGAAGACGTGCGGCAGATAAAGCATTATAGCGAAAGTATATTCCGTCAGTTGGAGAAGCACCCGGAGAAAATCTCATCTGTGCGGCAGTTCATGGATTATTATTTACCAATGTCATATAAGTTAATCGAAAACTACGTAAGTTTCAAGGCTCAAGGTGCATCCGGAGAAAATACCATGCGTGCTACTCAAAAAATTGAGGAAGCATTAGATGTAGCAGCAGTAGCATTTAAAAAACAATTTGACAATATGTTTGAAGCTAAGGCTATGGACATCATTGCTGAAGCCAATGTAATGGAGCGACTGCTTAAATCTGGCGGGCTTACTGACAATGACTTCAAAACTCCGAGTAAGGAGGAGAATGCTAATGAATGATTTCTTATATAACCGTAAAACGGCATACATTTGTGTTTTTTTGATGGTTCTGGTTTCAATATTCATATTGGGTGGCAATGATCTGAGAAATGAGCGAATGAGAGTAATAAATGCGGTAAACGGGCAGAATGAACTTAGTATATCTGTTACGGCGGAAGCTTCTATTGTGCTTGCAAACTCGGCAAATTTATTAGTGGTAGCAGGAAGATATATTGATACTGAGGATAATCGCATTTTGAATATAAGAAATTTTTTGGATGATCCAGTCACGGGTCACAGCAATCTTTCGGATTGGGAAATAAATCTCTATATAATGGGCAGAGTGATGCCTTATGTTAGAAGGCTTTTGGGTGAGCTCAGCGATATGAATATCGAATCCAGAAGTGCTGAGCAGTTAACAGAGATTGAAATAAATATTGATGCAGCACTTAGAAGAATAGACCTAAGCGGATACAATGCTCTGGCGGATGACTTTAACAGACTTTTACGAAATCCTTATACAGGGATGATAGCTACGGTGCGCGGGATTCGAGGGTTCTTGATGGTGCGAACTAACTAAAGGAAGTTTTCTGGTCGCTTTTCTCATAAAAACCGGCCATTGTCCGTTGGCCATTGGTTAACAGCTATCTGGTTCATCCGTTGGCGCAACGGATGAAGTATCCGGCGGCACGTTCTCCCGGGCAATGGCATTATGCACATGCATCTAGTGCGTAAATCAGTGCCGTTTTTCTCCCCGGTTCCCCAAAAAAATGTTTTTTGGGGTGGCCTAAGGTGGAAAATTCAAAACCCGGTCAAAAACCACGCATACTCAGGAGGGTGACCAAGTGAAAAACTTTAAGATAATGATATTAACATTTATTATGGCATTTGTGTTTTTGATGCCGATAGACTTGTCGGCTGTTTTACCTGAGCCGAGTGCAAATTTCTTTGTAAATGATTTAGCGGGTGTGCTGACTCAAGCTGACTATGACGCTATATTTGCTATAAATGATAAGCTTGCTGGAGGCGGTTCGCAGATTGTTGTTTTAACTGTGGACTTTTTGGGCGGTATGCAAATAGAAGATTATGCACTTGAAGTCTTTAATAGATGGGAGATTGGCGACAGTGAGCTCAATAACGGCGTGCTCATACTGCTTGCCATTGCCGAAGAGGACTATTTTGTAGCGACAGGCTCAGGGATTGAGGCAGTTATTTCCTCCGGGCAAATTCAGGTTATACTGGATCGTTATATGGAGCCTTTTTTCGACGTGAGCGAGTACGGAACAGGGGTTAGAGGAACCGCCCAAGCAATTGGTGAAAGGTTGCTTGCTCATTTTGGGTCTGCTGGGGCAGCAATACCTGCTCCTATAGATCATGCCGGAGTAGTAACGCCTGAGCCTATAATGCAGCAGCAGACAGGCAATAATGCCGGTGGTTTTATGACAAACGCAATAATTGTATTTGTTTTAATAGCTTTAGTATTGATAATGTTCAGGCCGCGAGCGCCTATGATAGGGCCCATGGGTTGGCCAATGAGAAGGCGCTGGTTCGGCTGGGGCTGGGGCAGACCGTGGGGTTGGGGTTTTGGCAGGCCGAGGCACTTTGGTGGTAGACCTCCCATGCCGCCACCAACTGGCGGAGTCGGCGGCGCAGGGAGACCACCTACGGGTCGCACCCCTATGGGCGGCGGTGGACGCAGCGCAGGTGGTGGTGCAGGCCGAGGCGGCGGTAGTTTTGGCGGTGGCTTCGGTGGAGGCCGCAGTGGCGGATTTGGCGGCGGCCGAGGCGGATTCGGTGGCGGCGGGCGTTCATCAGGCGGCGGAGCCGGTCGAGGGCGGTAGAGTTGTGGCAATGATGTTTTAAAGCAAAATAATGCACAAAAATATATAGTCAAAAACGTATATAAGGAGGTTTATTATGAAGGGTTCAAAAAAGGAAGAGCGATTGATCATTTTAAACACTTTGAGGGAAGGTAGCATCACGGTTGATGAGGCTATCAAGCTTCTGGGTGTACTCGATGGCTGCAAAAACGACAGTTCATTTGAGTTCAACTCTAACGTAGATATGGAAGAGAAATTTGAAAGGTTCACCTCTACTCTTGACAGTTTTGCAAAAGATGTGGGAGAGAAAGCGAAAACCACGTATAAAGACCTTGAGCCAAAACTTAAAAGCGGCACTAAAACTGTCCTTGAGAAAACAATTTCAGTACTTGGCGATATTAACAGCTCATTAACGGAAAGCCTTGAAAATATGAAACGCGCTGAAGATGAAAGCTGTGAGGAAGTAAAGAATGACGAGCACGAATAATTAGATTTGACAAAAAACGGTGTGACGTTATGGTTACGCCGTTTTTTGCGTACGTCCATATTACTCTAAAGAAGCAACATAACGTTTCTCTTACCTAGGACAAAATTGTGCAGGCACTCGGCCGGAATCTTTCGCTTCACCGTTTGGCCGTTGGCCGTTGGCTGTTGGCTGACAGCTGACAGCTGACAGCAGACAGATCACAAGCGGCACTTCTTAGATGACCGTTTACGCAGCCTTGCCTTGTAATAAAAATTCTGCGCTTTCTTGTTACGATTTCACAGTTATATGACTATATTACGAGTATGAATAACAAATTTTTGGCTAATGTTATAGGTATAGTCATATAACTTTGAAACCGCAACATAAAACCCAGATTTGCAAGGACGCCGAAGTAGCATCGTCATCTCCTGCGTCCGGGCGAGGTTTGCCTTTAGCTGACGGCTACCGAATAGCCTCGCTAAGTAATTTAATTTTATATTTTCCTGTTGCTGTTTCAAAATAATATGACCGTAAAAACTAAAGATGGAGGGACTTACATGCCTAAATTAAAAGGAAGCAAAACAGAGGAGAATTTGCGGACAGCATTTTCCGGCGAGTCACAAGCGCGCAACAAGTACACTTATTTTGCGGGTGTTGCAAAAAAAGAAGGCTATGAGCAAATAGCTGCAATTTTCGAAGAGACTGCAGAGAATGAAAAAGCCCATGCGAAAATGTGGTTTAAACATCTTAGCGCATTAGGTGACACAAAGGAAAATTTGAAGAGTGCGGCAGCAGGCGAACATTATGAATGGGCTGAGATGTACAAAGAGTTTGCAAAGACTGCAAAAGAAGAAGGCTTTGACGAAATAGCCTTTCAAATGGAAAAAATTGCAGCGATAGAAAAACACCACGAAGAGCGATATCTAAAATTGCTGGAGAATATAGAGAGCGGCATAGTATTTGAAAGAGACAAGCAACTCGACTGGATATGCCTTAACTGTGGACACATTCATGAGGGCAAAACCGCACCTAAGATTTGCCCCGCCTGTGTACATCCGCAATCATTTTTCAAGATACACAAGCAGGATTTTTAGAAGATGAGATAAATAGTATAAGGGGCTGGCTTAATCCGCAATGGCAATGACATAGAAAGGTAATATTATAAACCTTGAAAATTAATGATAAAGCCCCTACTTATTAGTAATGCTCCGTAAAGCAGCATATATATTAAAGAGACATAAAGGTGCCTAAGAACAACGCAGGATTTATTCCACAAGACGATGTGGCGAAGGACCAGAAGATTCGGGGATGCTTGCACCGCTTTTTCCAAAAAACGAAGTCTTTTGGGGTGAGCTGATGGGCGGCTTTAGAGTCGCTTGATTATAAAATTGGACAACTGTAAAAGGGATGTCCATCGACAAGCACCGTGCCGTTTTATAACGGCATGGTGCTTTTTAAAATTCAAAAAAGATTTGGGTTTGATGGATAAGAGCGAATTTATATTTTGGATACTGTCACCATCAGTAAACAACATACAACAAAAATAAACTTTGCACATTTTAAGAGTTTTTTCTACTTAATCATATGTACATGTAAGCGCATATGATTAACTAGTCATTAACAAATTGATCGTTGCTTGAAATCATAATGGCTGCTTTTTTACGTTTTAGACATAAAGATATCTTAACTTAATGATTGACATCAAAAATTAAATCTAATATAATCAATCTAACCTTTGGTAGGATCAACATGCGCATTTAATTGTAGCATAGCTTTACAAGAAAATAGTTGGTGCTGCCTTTTTTTCGTTTTGAGATATCAGATCAAGCGTAGCGCATTATATAGCTAAATGACTTCAAAACAGCAACACTAAACATGTTGTTATTATGCAACACTTCATCAGTGTCTCCTAGCTTCTCCTTCCAGTATGCGTCGTTGGCACTTCCTCGATTAGCAACAAAACATCTACGTTCATTGTTACTGTTTTAAAATCATTCAACTATAATTGTGATGATAATGGGGGATTGTAATGTATAAATATGTTATAAAGAGATTGCTGATTACTATTCCTACTTTGTTTGCCGTAATGATTATATCTTTCTCAATAATAAATTTTCTTCCCGGCGACCCCGGTAGGATTATACTGGGCATCGAAGCTACCCCGGAAGCGGTAGCAATGTTTAACGCTGAATTTGGCCTTGACCAGCCTTTCATTTCTAGGCTTACCTCCTTTATGCGTGATGTTATTACAAGATTTGATTTTGGCATATCATTTAGAACCCGAGCACCCGTTATTGATGAAATTATGAGCCGTCTGCCGATAACCGCTCGAATAGCCAGCATGTCTGTCATAGCCGCCGTGCTTCTCGGCGTTCCTTTGGGCGTTGCGGCCGCTATCAGGCGCTCCACTTTAACGGACGCGTCATTAACAGTAGCCGCTATGCTACTAACAGCTATACCGGGCTTTGTATTCGGCCTTGTTCTAATTTATATTTTTGCGCTAAGGATGGGTTGGTTTCCTACCTTCGGTGATCAAACCTGGCTGCATTTTGTTTTACCCATCTCAACAATGGGACTGCTCGGAGCTGGCTCTTACATACGCTTTACTCGTGTTCTTATGCTAGAAACTGTGAATCAAGAATATATCAAAACTGCCAGGGCTAAAGGTGCGGCAGAGCCTCGGGTAATTTGGAAGCATGCTTTTAAAAATGCCTGCTTGCCGCTTATTAATATGATTCTGCTGTCGTTCTCCGGTCTTCTGGGCGGAGCGATTATAACCGAAACTGTTTTCTCTATAAATGGGCTTGGGCTGCATATACTTACCGCTGTGCGTAATCGTGATCTTCCTGTAGTTACCGCCGGCACCATTGTATTGGCTGCATTCTTTTTAATTATAGTTTTGGTCATAGATTTGTTTTACGCATTTATTGATCCAAAAATAAGAGCCAAATTCTCGTCGTCGTAAGGAGGATTCACAATGAGGCAAAGAGAAGCAGATTACAATCCAGAGGAGATAGCCGCAAGGCTTCCTAAGAAACAAGCTATTTTGCTCGAGAGCTGGCGCATGTTTAAGTCTAACACGCCTGCTTTTATATCAATGTTTTTCTTGATTTTCATACTTTCGCTGATTTTTATTGGCCAGTTCATATGGCCTGCTGAATATGCCGTGCGTCAGATTATGCAAGATCGTCTTCAGCCACCAAATGCCCAGTATTGGTTTGGTACTGATGGGCTTGGTCGTGATGTTTTTATCAGAGTAATTCATGGCGGCAGGCTTTCTTTCGCTTTGGGTTTTATCCCTACGGTGATTTCAATGTTTTTTGGGATGCTTCTGGGAGCTGCTGCTGCTTTTTACGGCAAATGGGTGGATAATCTTGTAATGCGTCTAGTTGACACAATTCAGTGCATACCATTTATTTTAATGATGATGATGATTGTTGCTGTTTTAGGGCCCGGGCTAAACAATGCCATCATTGCATTGGCAATAACAAGTATACCCGGCTCAATCAGAGCTGTGCGAGCTCTTATTATGGACATTGTTGAGCGTGACTATATTGAAGCGGCAAGAGCCTGCGGAACCAGCAATATTACAACTATGTATAAACACGTACTTAAAAATGCTATAGGGCCTTTGGTCCTGATCTTTGTTTCCAGCGTTTCCGGCATGATCATGGCAGGAGCTATGCTTAGCTTTTTAGGCCTTGGTGTTCAGCCACCGTATCCTGAGTGGGGCTTTATGGTAGCCGGTGCTCGTGAATTCTTGTTACGTGCGCCGCATCTTCTGTTCATACCCGCTACTGCAATTGTACTGACCGCTTTGACCCTGAACTTGGTAGGGGACGGTCTGCGTGACGTATTAGACCCTCGTCTGCGCAGATAAGATTATGGCAGTATAGAAGCCGAGAGGCTTCTGTTTATAGTCGATAAACTTGAAAAGCAGAACAAGTAATCATAGACATTTTTTTATTAGGCAAGGAGAGAGGTTCTCTCTATACCCAGCGGTATGGCCGGGCTCTCTCGGTCGGGAAACCGTTAAAACACTGTTTTAACGGGTAGCGGGCGATGCATAGTAAAAAAATAGCAAGTTTAATGTTCGGATTTTTAAGTGCAACGACTATAAAGTGAACTACCCCACTCTAAGGGGTTGGGCAGTTCACTCCGCGGCGTTCGCCGAATGCGAAGACACAAGCGTTTTCATGCGCGGCTCACTGATCTGCGAGAATATACTGCATTGAAATCCCTCTACAGCTCGACACTTGCGTGCTTGGCTGTAGGGCCGTTCGCCATACTTCTAAATGTCTTGACACCATATGTGGGCATTTAGAAGTTAACTCACTATAAATATATCATGTAGGAGGAATTAGAATGGTTAAAAGAGTAGCAAAATTACTTATAGCAGCGGGACTTTCGGTATTTATATTAGCCGCTTGCACCCCCGCCGACAATCAAGTACCCGTACCCGGAGCAGATGAAGGAACACCCGGAGCCATCGCCACAACACCCGGTGGGCAGCCCGCAACCACGGCACCCGGACATGAACCGCGCACAACTGTTAGGTTATCTACCATTGAAGAAATTACCATGATCGACCCGCATTACAATACGAGGGCGGTAGACAACATCGTTGCTTGGCAGATATTTGAAGGCTTCAATTTCGTAAATGTCTTTGGTGGGCTTGAGCCTAGACTTGCTTCGCATTTCGAACAGAGTGAAGACGGCATGACTTTCACTTTCCACTTAAGAGAAAATGTGCAGTTCCACTGCGGTCATATCTTAACCGCCCAAGACGCAGTATTCTCTTACAATCGCGCCATGACTGCACCGCCTATGCAAATCAATGTTGGCTCTATTGACACTGTTATGGCTATAGATGATTTAACAGTTGAAATCACTCTTGCCCAAGTTGATCCCATGTTCCACATTAACGGCAACATAGCTATTCTGTGCCATATCTGCGGAGAGGACGTTGAGCCGGGCTTTAATTCACCAAGTATTGGCACAGGTCCATATGTGATTGGAGATTGGGGCGATGGAAGAAGAGTTGTAAAAGAACGCTTTGATGACTGGCATATGCAGCACGTTCTTGGATGGCTGCCGCAAATCGAAACTCAAATAACTTACGTTCTCGTAGACCAGACAACTCAAATGATGGCACTTGAAGCTGATGATATCGACTATCTTAACATACCTGCTCCTGACTGGGATAGAGTTGTAGCCTCCGGTAATTTTACTTATATGACCCAGCAATCTTGGCATACAACCTACATAGTATTTAATACCCTAAGAGCACCTTTTGATGATGCTCGCGTACGTCAAGCTTTTAACTACGCTGTAAATCAAGTCGATGTAGCCCTTGCGGCAAGGGAAGGCCTTGCTGATACGGCATATATGATGGGCAATCCATACTATATTCAGCATTTACAGAGTTTGGCAGATGAGCCTGATTTTTATAGGTTTGATTTTAACCCTGATAGAGCAAGAGAGCTTTTAGCTGAAGCCGGCTTCCCTGATGGTATGGTACTTGAATATCCTCTAGGCACGTTCCCAACCGGACATCTTTTAACAGCGGCTGAGGTTGTGCAGCAGCAGCTTGCCAATGTTGGGGTAACAGTTGCATTAGAAGCAGGAGACCCTGCGACTTATTTCCAAGATTTGAATCTGGGCAATTTCTTTTTCGCAGTTTCCGGCTGGTCATGGACTACACCTGATGCGTTCTGGACTGAGCGCCGATTCGCAACCGACCATATTGGCGATGTAAATTCGGCTCACTACTCTAACCCGGAAGTTGACGAGTTATTTAGAATAGCCAGAACCAGCATGGATCAAGAAGTTCGCCGCCAAGCTTTCCGTGATGCTTTCAAAATTGTATCAAGGGATGCTGTAATAATACCGTTATACTATCAGTACCAATTGTTCGCATGGCATCCGGATTTTACAGCTGATCCTAACCGCCCAAGATTTGAGTGGCATTGGAATTAATTAGCAATTAGCACTATCTATTAGTATGAGAGAACCCAAACCATGAGGGTTTGGCCCGTGGTTTGGGTTCTATAGTTAAATGACCCCAAAACAGTATCATCTAACCCGACCTACGGAGATGCCGACCAGCCAAGCTCCATAGAAAATACCTGCGTTCTATGATACTGTTTTGGAATCATTTAACTATATAGCGATTTTCTTAATCATAGTCCGGCTTTTGCGTACGGTAAGGCTAGGGTATGGAGCAAAAGCCGGACTACCAAAGCAATTCCATGTTTGACTTGAAATTTTCTGCGCCGAAAAGCTCCAACGCTTCAAGGAGTTTTCGGCGTAGAAAATCTCCTATGTCAAACGGAATTGCTACCGTTAGTTAAATTGCTATAATTATATTTTAGAAAATAGAGGTGGGCAATTTGAATGATGCGCCGTTGATTGAGGTTAGGAACCTTAAAACATATTTCCACACCCCTGGAGGTGTTTTGCGTGCGGTTGATGATGTTTCATTCAGTGTTAATCGCGGTGAAACTCTGGGTATTGTTGGCGAATCCGGTTGTGGAAAATCAGTTACCTGCCAGTCTATTATGCGCCTTGTACAAACACCGCCGGGCAGGTATGAAGGCGGAGAGATAATTTTTGACGGGCATGATATTCTAAAGATGGATAAAAAGAAGTTACTGGAGCTTAGAGGCGGTCGAATTGCTATGATTTTCCAAGAGCCCATGGTAGCCCTTAATCCCGTTTATACAATCGGCAACCAAATACGAGAAGCTATGAAGCTCCATCATATCGTACCAAAAAGCCAAGCAAATGAGCGCGCCCTTGAACTCCTGAACCAGGTGCGCATACCTAATGCCGATAAAATTTTGCGCTCCTATCCATTTATGCTGTCCGGAGGGATGAGGCAGAGGGTTATGATTGCAATGGCCCTTTCGTGCAAACCCGACTTACTTATAGCAGACGAACCTACAACCGCCCTGGACGTTACTATACAAGCGCAGATACTGAGCCTAATGAACCAGTTGAAGAAAGAGACAGGCTCTGCGATTATTTTCATCACCCATGATCTTGGAGTTATTTCTGAAATTGCTGACCGCACTATGGTTATGTATGCCGGAAAAGTGTGCGAATCGGCGGCTACCGACGATATTATTTTCAACCCGCAGCATCCATATACCCAAGGGCTTATTTCGTCTAAACCATCAGGGCTTACAACAGAGGGGAACCGCCTTAAAGTTATACCCGGCAATGTGCCGTCACTTCTCCATAAGCCAAGTGGATGCCCATTCCACCCCAGATGCTTGCATATGAAAGATATTTGCGCCAAAGAATTCCCGAAGACGATGGAAGTTGCGCCCGGACATACTGTAGCCTGCTGGCGTTATATTGATGAATAGGGGAGGGATAAATCGTGAGTGAATATTTATTAAAAGGAACAGGTATAAAAAAACACTTCCCCATTCGCCAGGGCATCCTCCAGCGTGTTGTTGGGCAAGTTCGCGCAGTCGATGGTGTGGATATAAATATAAAACGGGGTTCTGTGCTTGGGATAGTTGGCGAGTCTGGTTGCGGCAAGTCAACTATCGGGCGTGTTTTATGCAATTTGATTCCGGCTACTGAAGGTACAATCGAATTTGACGGGCATAAAATTGAGGCAAACACTACCAAGGCGAACAAAGAGTTTCGCAGAAGGGTAAACTTTGTATTCCAAGACCCGTTCAGCTCTCTTAACCCGCGCATGACTGTTGCACAGCTAATAGGTGAGCCGCTTTTGGCTCATAATCTTGTAAAAAATAAAAAAGAAATGACTATACGTGCGGCATATTTTCTGGAAAAATGTGGAATGTTTGCCGACCAGATATATAGATATCCCCATCAGTTTTCAGGCGGACAGCGGCAGAGGATATGTATTGCTCGTGCACTTGCCGCAGAGTCTGATTTTATTGTGTGCGACGAATCGGTTTCCGCACTGGATGTATCAATTCAGGCCCAGATAATAAACTTGCTTATGGATTTGCGCGAGACTTATAATTTGACGTATGTTTTTATTTCTCATGATTTGGATGTGGTGCGGTTTATAAGCGATTATGTATCTGTTATGTATTTAGGTAATGTGGTGGAGTCGGCTTCAAAAGACGAACTTTATAATAACCCCGTACATCCATATACGAAGGCTCTACTATCCGCAGTTCCTACATTTGACAAGGCAAAACAACAAAACCGCACTATACTTGAAGGAGATATACCATCCCCTTCAGACCCGCCGCCAGGCTGCCGTTTCCATACACGTTGCAATGAAGTAATGCCCATCTGTTCCACCGATGCACCTAAAGCGGTTGAAGTATCGCCCGGGCATACGGTGCAATGCCATAGATGCTCTTAGGGGATTTTCACAGAAATCCTCTGCAGCTCGCACCTACGGTGTCTCGCTGCAGGGGCGTTCGTCTAACTTCTAAATACCTTCACGCTACACGTGGGAATTTAGAAGTTAACTCACTATCCACCAAAAGCGGCTTGAAGAACCTTCCTAGAGATTGGAGAGTGGTAAAATTATGCTTAGCAAATCATCAATTGAAAATATAATTAATATAGCTCTTGAAGCAGGGGATTTTGCCGAGGTATTTTGTGAACAGAACGCCCGTTCGCTTATAACCGCTAATATTGATAAGGTAGAAACGAGCTCAATGGGCGTTGAATCCGGCGTAGGCGTTCGGATTTTTCGAGGATCCAACGATGTTTATGTATACATAAGCGAGCAGAACGAAGAAAAAATTATGAAGCTTTTGAAAGCCACTATAAAAGATATAAAAAACGGAAACGGAAAAATCCGGCAGTTTAAACCGACTGATTACAAAGGCACGCATGCAATCAACGAAATGCATACAGATGTCAGTTACGGCAGGAAATTGGATGTTGTAAAGCGGGCGCTTAATGCAGGCATTGAGTATTCCCCCAAGATAGGGCAGATGTCTGCCCGTTATCTGGATATGTGCCAAGATGTGCTGATAGCCAACAGCGAAGGTGTGTATGCCGAAGATAGACGAGTTAAAACAAGACTTGCAGTAACCGCATACGCTCATGGTGAGAACGGAGTTGCCAGTGGATGGCAAGGGCCGGGCGCAATGAGAGGCTTTGAGTTTTATGATAGTTTAGATATTGAAGGTTACGCTAGAGAGTCAGCGCGTATTGCTATTGCCATGCTGCATGCGGAGAAATGTCGTGGCGGACGGATGCCCGTGATCGTCGCAAACGGTTTTGGCGGGTTGATTTTTCACGAGGCATGCGGTCATAGTTTGGAAGCAAGCTCGGTTGCAAACGGAACATCGGAATTTTCAGGCAAAATGGGACAAGTCATTGCGAGCCCTTTGGTTACGCTGGTGGATGATGGATCTATCGGAGGCGCTTGGGGTTCTTTATCCGTAGACGATGAAGGGACACCGACCAGAAAGAATGTTCTTATTGAAAAAGGCGTTTTAAAATCTTATATGGTTGACCGTTTGAACGCCAGGCGAATGGGCGCAGAGCTGACAGGTTCAGGTAGGCGTCAAAGTTATCGTTTTGCGGCTACATCAAGGATGACAAATACATATATAGAAGCCGGAGAAAGTACAGAGAAGGACATCATTGCCGCGACAGAGCGGGGCCTTTATGTGCGCTATATAAACGGTGGTTCTGTAAACCCTGCCACCGGAGACTTTAATTTTGCCTCGACAGAAAGTTATATGATTGAAAACGGTAAAATTACAAAGCCGGTTAGTGGCGCAACATTGATCGGGAATGGTAATCAGGTTTTGAAAAACGTGGACATGGTTGCAAACGATCTAGCAATCGGCGAAGGCTATTGCTTTGCCCGAAGCGGTGCGCTTTTTATTGGTGCAGGACAGCCGACTATACGTGTTTGTGAAATGACGGTTGGAGGTGTAAGATGCTGATAGAGTCCTACACAAAGGCTTTAACTCAATCAGCCGCAGAGCATGGAATTACAAAGCTTCACTTCCACATTGAGAACATAGAAAAACGTGATGTAATGGTGTTTAATGGCGATGTGCAGAATATCTGTGCGTCTAGTGAATCTTTGCTTTTGGTTGAGGGCGAGCATAACGGTTTTGCCGGAAGCGCGTACTGCGAAGATTTGAATACGGATAATTTAACAAAAGTCATTGATAATATCATTCAAACCGCATCTATTAATAAGCAGAAATATGTAGAAAAGCCCATCCATAATTTGGATGAGCCTAAAAATGACGACGTATCTTTTGACACCCAAAAGTTTGCTGAAAAATTATTGGAAGCGGAGAGAGCCACCCGCATAATGGTTAATAACATTGAAGCGTTTAGGATATGGCTTTCACATACACAAAAAACGATAAAATTAATTAATGGGCACGGAGCAAGAATGACGGATAAAGTCAGCTTCTTTTCCATTAACGCTAATATAATGGCCAAAGACAGCGGGCAAGTTCAAACTGCTCATTATCATAGGATATTTAATGATGAATTTTCTGATTTTAAAGAGATTGCTATTAATGCAGCTGCAGAAGCCTGTCAAATGCTTAACTCAAAACCATGTGCCAGCGGCAGATATGCAGCTGTAATTAAAAATGACGCATTTGCTGCATTATTCGGGGCGTTTTTACCGGCTTTTTACGCTGAGAAGTGCCAGAGTAAAATGAGCTTTTTAATGAGCAAAGGCGACAGCGCTATCGGTAGCACAGCGTTCAGTGTGCATGAAGATCCAAATAACATAATACGCCGTCGCTTTGACGATGAGGGAACTCTGACGGCAATGAAATGTTTGATTGATAAGGGGAAACTTGTTAATTATTTCCATAATATCCACACCGCCGCATCTACGGAGAAAAAGCAGAAATCAAACGGGAACGGCTTCCGTCAGAATTATAACGAAGGTATTTCAAGCGCGTATACAAACGTAGTAATCGAGGTCGGTGATAAGAGCCTTGATACTCTGCTTTTAGAAATGGGCGATGGTTTGCTGATAACCGCTTGTGACGGCATATTCGCCGGGGTAAACCCTGTTTCCGGCGATTTTTCGGTTATCTCGAAGGGGTATATGGTTCGCGGTGGCGTCTTAGCGGAGCCTGTAAGCGGAATAACCATCGGCGGCAGTTTGTATGACATCCTTTCCGCAGCAGAGGATTGTGGCAGGGACCAAATTACCATCCACGGCAATACAGGGGTGGTAACATCGCCATCAATACGATTGTCCGAAATTGTTGTTACGGGGAAGATTTAATGCGGTTATATGGTAAGTTTTCAATTCTTAGGCGATATTGTGATTGATTGTAGTTATGCTTCTGCTATAATTCTATAGTATCAAACAAACATAATTTATATTTTGAAATAGGACACGCTGTTGTCACATTTAATATGATACAATGCTCATAGGAAGAAAAGAATCAAAGAAAAGGAGTGCGCATCATGTCAAATGCCATTTGGTTCATCTCGTATAAACTTGTAGAGGGAGCATCTGTACCTGATTTCTTACTTGCGTCAGAAAAATGCCATAATGAGGTTTTATCTAAGCAAAAAGGCTTTATTTCTTGGAAGGTTCTTGCCGAAGGCGATACATGGGTTGACCTTGTTGAGTGGGAAACAATGGAGGATGCCATAAATGCAGAGAACAATGATAGCGAACCAAGTCCTGTCGCTCAAAAGTTTTACTCTTTTATAGACCCAAACAGTCTTAAATCCCAAGTTTTTTCCATTAAAAAAAGCTACTGATTTTGCCAAATAAAAGGGGGCTAACTCTATGCTTGGGATGGAGCAGGACTATAATCTCCATATAGATAAATTGCGCAAATTGATAAGGACGCCCAAAACTTTTGACTCAGCAATAGAATTGGCTCTTGAAATTCACGCTATCACACATACAAGTGAGGTTTCGTCCAGCGGCATTCCTACGATTTGCGATGATTTGTTGAGTGGGCTTACAAGCGAAGATTTTAGCGTGATGCCTACTGAAAAAGACGACACTATAGCATGGCATTTATGGCATATAGCCAGAATCGAAGATTTGGTGGGCAATCTCCTTGTAGCGAAACAATCTCAAATTTTCTGTGACGAATGGATGAGTAAGCTAAATGCAGGCGTTAGGGATACAGGCAATGCAATGACTGAAAAGGAAATTATTGATTTCAGTGAACAAATCAATAAGCAGGAATTGATAAACTACCGCAATGCTGTAGGCTGTCAGACTCGAAAAATTCTTAAATCTCTGGCCCCGAATGACTTGAAGCGGAAACCCGAAGCCGAATATTTAGAACGACTTGTCAGCGAGGGTGGTTTGCTGGAAGTCAAAGATTCAATATGGCTCAAGAATTTTTGGGGGAGGCATACTGTGGCAGGGCTTATGTTGTTGCCTCTAACACGTCACCATATGATGCACCTACCTAATTGCATAGCAATTAAGCAGTTTATAAAAGAAAGATAATGCATCTTAGCGCAGTATAAGCATTTTCTACAAAAGCTGAGAGCACAAGTTGTCCTTATTTTCGTGCCGGCAGGCATGAAAGCACCTACTGGGCGCAGCACCGGCTCTGCTGGTGCATAAGTGCTCTGGTGCACCGCTGGTATCTTCCGGTCATTATAAGCGTTCCCCTGGTCGCAAAAGCTGAAGCTTTTGTTTGTGTAGTCCGACCTTAGCTCCATACCCAGCTTTACCGTGCGCAAAGGTCGGACTACACATAAGTAAAATTGCAATGAGTTTACTCAGATGATTCTGAAAAGCCTTCTACATCTTCGCCCCCGTTTTTCAAATATCTATCCTCAATATCCAACATCACCTTTTTGGACTGCTCTACCATCTTCTCAAGCTGAACTATGACTTTGCAATACTTAGCCAATGTGTAATAATACAGTTGCTCAAAATTAGTGTTTTTGTCCATAAAAAACTAACCTTTCCGTGCGTGATATAGCCTGCCAGCTTAAAGCCTTACGAATATACAGCCCATTTCTTGAACATAAATAAATGTTTACGGTAATACTGTTGATAATACGTCCGGTGATAAGAGAATAATAATGTTAGTTTTGTAAATGTTAGTGACTCGTGGACTGAAAAACAGACAGGTTCAAGAGGCAGGCTATAACACGCTGACCCCACCGCAACCAATAAAAAAACACAATACAGGTGTAATTACCCACATTGTGACAATAATTTTGTACACGGCCAATTATGGAAGGATTTTTCCAACAAGTTGGAAAAACCGGCTGACGTTTTGACCCAGAAGTAACCGGATGAAGTATCCGGCGACACTCCTTTCCGGGGCAATGGATTTACGCACACGCTTCTAGTACGGAAATCAGTGTCGTTTTTGACGAAGTCAAAAATTCAGAATCCAGTCAAAACTAGCCTTCCTACGTGACTTGCAAAGTGGGTGAAAATGTGCTACACTTATGCAAGCGGTGGGGCCGTTTTATTTTGGTTACGCATGGGGTGCTTCTATTCACCTTCATGACTTTGGGGTAGTGGTGTACGCCCAAAGCCACCGCGCTTTTTATTAGGTTAAATACAGTCTATCAAATAATATGGCATATTGCAAGAAGATTTTTACATTTTACACACGCTAAAAGCATGAAGCTTTTGGCGTGTTGCATTTTGTTAAAGGGTGTCTTCAAACTAGCTTTTTTCAAGTTTGTCTTTTATATTATTCTGGGTGCATTTTCGTCAAGGGGTTTGCGAGAACAAATTTTACGACTGTCGCCATGCTCATGATATAATTAAAGCAAGCAAACAAAATTTACATTAGGGGATTGTGTTAAGTCGATTTTATGATTGTTGACGGAACGCTATTTCACCATCAAATTAACGATTTAATCCGCGAATACGGTGCGTCAGATGAAGTTATTGCGAATTACTTAACGAATTTATTGAGCGTTATACGTCGCCTAGATCCAGTTATATTTTACTTATCGTCCAGCAATGTAGGTCAACGCTTGGTACAGGCACGAAAAAGCCGGAAGCAATCAACACCTACCAGCGAGCGAATCAAATTTTGGGAGAATCGAAAGCGAGTAGATTTATTTGTCCTTGAGAAGCTCCCTATTAAATCACATATATTAGACGTGGATAATGGTTGGGATTTGATACCTAAAACAATAGCGCAGTATATTACAGTATAAGCATTTTTTTAGGCAAAGTGAGTAAACTTTCAGTCATATTTCCGTGCCGTTAGGCACGGAAGCCCCTGGTAAGGCGCATATCACTGGCTCTGCCGGTGTATAAGTGCGCACCTTATGCAAAAACGATGTGCCGGTATTCGATTATTTTCATGAAGTAGGTATAAAAAAAGGATGCTCAATCGGCATCCTTTCAATTTATGAACGAAATCGAATAACAGTGTGACGCTTATTTACATAAGTTTCGCCTTTTACATCGGCAGAGCCGGTGCTACCCAGAGGGTGCTTTCATGGCTAACGGCACGAAAATAAGGACATCTTGTGTCGTCATCTAGTGTAGGAAATGTTTATTTGGTGTGGTTGCAAGTAACTTACGGCTGTTCAGGTTTTTCAATAGCTGGTTTCCCATCAAAGTCTAAGAGCGGGGTTACGCTAATCCCCCCTCTTAATGATTCAACAATCAGATATTGGACTCCTGTCTTTTCATCTTTCATCACCTTTGCGTGAGGCTGACCAAACGTAGCCATAAACTATGGTAAATCGCTCAACTTCCTCTTCTTCAATCTCATCCTCAAACGTGTCTTCAAGTTCTTGCCCATCTTTCTTGTTTCTAAAAAATGGCATTATATACACCCGTTCTCTTTTTTATTATAAAATTTGTTCGTTACTTGTATACCTATTTACACGGTGGTTTGCTTATTTTGCACCATACCTGTCTTTCTGATTAAAAAAAGTCATGTCTGCATATCCCGCAAATATTTTGCCAGAATGCTTAACATCCTTATCAATGAAGTACCTGTCTCCCTTCGTATATTCTCTTGTTTTTCCGTCAATGGTTAGCTCTATCTTGCCCTCAAGTACGATACCCCACTGCGCTTCGTGTGAATGTTCCGGCAAGTCAATATCTTCATCGAATCTCATAAATATAATCTGGTGGTTTTCGCCCTGAGAAAGATACGCATCGTAGTTTGCGAAAGGCATATCTACTTCAGGGAGGTTTCGAATTGGCTTAGGAAATAGGTTTGTCATTTTTACCTCCGCTAATATAAATTATGTCCGTTTGTTTGTTACTATAGAAAATTATAACATCAGCTAAGCATAACCACAATCACAATATCGCCTAAGAATTGAAAACTTACCATATCACAGTATATTTATTCTCGCAAACCCCTTTACGAAATTCAAATTAATTTGCATGGTAGGGAAGGGTTCTAGAAGGCTCCTGAATAAAATCCGAAAGATGGGTTTTTGGAACCGGAAGGAAATCCGGACGCTCCGAAGGAGTAGCTTTTGACGTAGGCAATAATTCTGAGCCAGCTGAGGGAAAGCGTCTTATGCGCATTAGCACACAAGACGCTTCATTCCTACCGTAACCTCATAAAAATTAAGTCTCAAGTTCTGTATCAACTATAGCTAAATTACCTCAAAACAGTAATATAAAACTTGTGACCATATGCCGTCGTCGCCAGAACCCCGCCTCACGATTTTTCGCTGCGCGAAAAACAGTGCAAGCGCCGCCGGTATCTTCCGCTTTGCCGACGGGTCACTATACCTCTGGGTATGGTGCGAACCTGTTTCCTAGGTCTATGACAAAAACACTGCATTCTCTGCTACTGTTTTAGAGGTATTTGACTATAACTCTAAACCTAAAGTAACATATCTGTTGTTAATCAGCAACAAATCATTATTCTGTCCGAACAGGGTGGCAGAGAAATTTATATACTGCCATGGCGCATCTTTGTTGACATCAAAGAGACTAACATAGTCCGGGTTATTCCAAACGCGATTTATGCGCACAAACTCCATAGCACAGGTGCCATCCATAAGAGTTGCTTCTACTATCAAATCAGCAAATGGAACAAGTGCATTTGCACCGTCAAGCTGGGTCCAAATTCGGATAGTCCCCGCCAAACTTGGAACTTGCGCATCCGTGCCATTGTTAAAGGCTCTAATACCGAAAACTGGAATTGGCTCAGGCTCATCCGTTAACCAGTCATTGATAAGCAGCACAGAAACCGTTTGACCATAAACAGTTATTGTAAAGTAAATTGTCTGCCAAGGTGCGTCTTTGCTTACATCAAAGTTAACGTAGGAATCTTGCCATCCGGCATCGGTCCACAGGCGGTTTCTAACAATAAGCTCAAGAGCATCAAAGCCATCTTGATCAACTGCTTCTATTACCGCATTCCTTGGAATAGGAGCATAATCACCGCCAAGCTGAGGCCAGATACGGATATTGCCTGCCATGCTGGGTACTTCTGCATCGGTGCCGTTATTAAAGGCACGAAGCCCTAGAGACCTATTGTTAATAAGCGTGAGCTCAACACTTTGATCACCCAGAGTAGCTGTGAGATAAATGGTCGCCCATGGTGCATGTTTATTAGCATCAATAAGGTTCACATAGCCCGGGTTATTCCACGGCTGATTAATACGGATAAACTCCATTGCGCATGTGCCGTCAGGAAGCTTGGCGCTTACCTCTAAGTCAGTGTAAGGAACAAGCTCACTTACGCCGTCTAGCCTAGTCCAGATGCGGATAAGGCCAGCCTGAGCTAATGATGCGTTATTATCATTACCGTTATTGAAGGCGAGAAGGCTGAACTCCGGCTTGACCACGTAAGGTGCCTCAAAAATCACCTCCGCACTCAGCGAGGAATCCAGGAAGCTCACCCCATCGCCTACGGCCCGAACCTGGATCTGGTTTATGCCCCCGTCAAGACTAAGCTCCGAAAGGTCGATAAGCGTGTCCGTTATCACTGCGCTCACGGGCAAACTGTTTGCGTAGATACGATATCCAACAGCATTAGAAACCACATTCCATCTAAATATGCTGCCCGCAATTCTTGGATTGGCCGGAGCGGGGAGTGTAAGAGCACCCACCACATAACTCAAAGGCTCGCTCATATCGGAGTCAAAAGTGACTGTATCACCGATGGCTCTGACCTGAATCGTATGTGTGCCCACGGGAAGCCGCAGCGCCGCAAGGTCAAAGGAGGAGGTTGCGGCATCGGTAGCGCCTTGCCGCACGTTATTCACATAAATACCATATCCAGCAGCGGCTGTTACCGTGTCCCAGCTTAAAACCGTGCCGACAACATTTAGGCCGGTAGGAGCTGTGAGCATTAGCAGAACATCAAAAGCAACACTAAAAGGTATCGGCGCAAAACCACTATTCAATGGTCTGACTTCAACTATTGCAGTGTACATACCCGTGCCAAGGCCTGACTGTGGGGCCACGGTAAAAGTGGTGCTCTCGCCCACAGGCAAGTATGTGGTGATCGGAGGGGTCAAAATAAATCCGCTACCGGATGTAAAGATCGTCTCAAACCCATCCACCGGAACGGTGCCCACATTTTGGATAGTTACGGTGTGCGGCGTTACCGGTGCATACCCCACAGGCGTACTTCCAAAATGAACATCGGCTAATGGCACCAGAGCCACATCGGCAATATGTGCACTTGTCACAAGAAACGAAACATGTAAAACCTGAGCCGCCATATGAGTGCCAATTATGGTGATACCTGTCGTATGAGTGCCAAGGCGTGTTACTGTGGGTGTGACGGTAAAAGTCGCGCTTTGCCCAAGCGGGATATTTTCTATCTCGGTGGGGTAGACAACGAAGTCTGAACCAGAAGTAATAGTCAATGCCCCGGTTTGCCTGTTGCCAGTATTCATTATCGTCATAGACACAGACTGATTCGTCGTCAGGGGCTGACCATAAATCAACGCAGGAATAACAACATTCCTGTCTGGATTAATCCCTATATCCGCCGGACGCTGGGGCAGCCACACTTCGCCTGTAGCAGAGGGGCGCGCTACAACATCGGCAGCGACGTTCAGGTTATTATTTTGCACATTAAGAACGCTCAGGAGTGGATTATTGGACAGATTTAGCTCGGTGAGGTAGTTCCAGTTCACCCAAAGAGAGGCAAGTATCGGATTACCCAATACATCCACTTGAGTCAGGTTGTTGCTACCCAGGTCAAGCCACCGCATCCTGGGATTATTAGTCATATCAATCTCTGTAAGTTCATTGTTCCAGGCTCTGAACTCCTCTAATATGGGGTTGTTGGTCAAGTCAACACTTGTAAGGCTTGAGCCGTTTACGCCAACCCAGTGAAGATGTGGACTGCCGCTCAAATTCAACTCCGTAAGGCGGTTGTCCGGCATCCAGATGGTGTGCAAAATCGGATGCTCTGTCAAAATCAACTGCGTCATCCCGTTATTATCAGCTCTAAACCATCTTATCCAGCGATTATTGGACAAATCCATGGAATCAATGTTGTTGCGCTCAATCAAGATCTCTTCTAGGATATGGTTGTTAGACACGTCAAGTTGCGTCAAATTACTGTCTCTGAAATTAACCCAGCGCAGGTAGCGGTTGTTGACAATGTTTACCGACGTAAGCAAATTGCCCGGCGCCCAAATCTCGTTCAAAAACAGGTTCTCGGAAAAATCTACTGATCCGGTCATATTGTTATTCATAAAGTTAATCGTATGGAGGGATGTGAAATGTTCAATCCCAGCAAGACTGGTGATGCCTAGGTTTTGAACCCATAGGCCTGCAATGCGTGATACATCTTCATAGAAAATCCGCTCCGGCTCCGGCCTGTTTACGCGGGTTCGGACGGCGTTTCGGAAGTTGAGGCAGACAAAGTCGTACGTTATGTCTATGGGTGTAGGTTCACCGTCAAGCAGGGCGGCAAAGGGCATTGTTATCTGTCTGGTTCCGCTTTCAAAGATCAGATTGCCCTGGTATACTCCGATAGGCGTGCCGGGTGCGAATGTCATCTGGACCTCAAAGGTGCTCTCGCTGGCTGGCGTAACGACTAAAGAAACTCCAGTATGGCTGGCGTTGTTAAAGTGAACCTGGGGCACCCAGGTCCCTAGACCGGGACTGTTGATGGTCACGGTCATTAGATCCGTTGCCGGGCCTTCCACTACACCAAAACTCAAAGAAGACATAGTATGGTATTCAAACTCTCCAATCGAGGGCCAGAAAGTTCGATTTATCGGATGCTCGACCGTGGCAAAAGCGTCACTGCGAAGAGCCTGGATAGGATGCACAAAGCCCGCACCGACTGCAAAAACACAATTGCGGTGAACTTCCGTCTCTATATCAGCCAGGGGTCTGGCGGTATTCATCATTCTAGCTTTGACTTCGGCATTGCGCTGTCCCGGAGGAATATCGGGGAAAGCCTGCAATATCAAAGCTGCAATCCCTGCTATCGACGGAGCCGCCATGGATGTGCCGCTCATTGATACATACGTGCTTCCTGGAAAGGCGGAAACAATGCCGACGCCGGGTGCGGCTATATCCGGATTGATATGATATGTAATGGGAACGGGGCCATGGGACGAAAAAAGTGAAATAGTATCGCCGAAGCGGGGTTCGTCAAGACCGCCCGCCGTACCGGCCGCGACTATTATAGGCAGACTGCCCTGTCCCATAACGCTCAATGTATAGGGCCTCCTGTTTCTGCCAAAATTACCGGCTATGACGACGACGACGGAGTCGTCCATTGCCGCCAAATCCAAAGCTGTATTAATGACATGAGTACCCGCTGTATGAGCCGTCTCCCAATGAATGGACAAATTCATGATATCGGAAGATTCGTGGGCCAGTTCTATCGCTCTAACAAGCCTGTCCGACCATGTGCCGCCGCCGGGTGCACCCAAAGTGCGATAACTCCGAAGATATATCTCGGGAGCGATAGCGACGACCGTCCCGGCGACATGGGTGCCGTGACCAAAATCAGCCTCGCCGGGCCGCTCGCGTGCGTCGGGCTCATTGCGTATAACACAAAATCCGGGCGTCAGACCCGTTGTAGAATCATACCACCGCTCAAACACGGGATGGTCGTGCTGGATCCCTGAATCAATCACGGCGACGGTAACGCCATAGCCCGTGATGCCCATCACGTTGTGGATATAGTCGATATTGAAATGCTCACGAGTTTCGCGCATAAAGCCTTCGTAGATCACGCTTTCACCCAGATAAGTAGTGGGATCGCCAAAAGGGATAACCTCGGGGGCCCAGATACGGAAGTTGGGAAACACCCCATAAACCTCGGGTAGCACCGCGATCATCTCCGCCATATAGCCGGGAACTCGCATAAACACTCCGTTAAACAGTTGGTAATTATAGCTGAACACATAGGGGTCAAAATCGCTAAGAGACATCGGTATTTGGGCAAACTGACTCTCAAATACGCTATGGGCGGCTAGGGCCTGGCCCTCAAAGTCATCTGCATCCCATTCCCAGATGCGTCCGTACGGCATTCCTCTTTCATGCATAAGCCGCAAAGCTACAGCGGGAGGAGTGACGAATTGCACAACGATCTCGATGATTTGGTTGGGGTAATTTATTGCGTAAGCCCCTACAAAACCGTAAGCGCCGATGGGGCGGCCCAAGGTTCGAGTCAAAGCCGCATGTTCCAACCTCAGGTCTTTGTTTGTATGCGGGGGCAAATCCACCAGGCCCAATTCCAGCTCCAAAGCGCGGAGAGCGTGCCGTTCTTCCGCTTCGTGGGCTCGTTTTTGATCGCGCTCGCTCTGGTAGAGATCATGGATATCATAACCGATCCCGTATGATGCTCCGATAGCAGCTCCGGTTGAAGCCTCCAAAGCAAACGGAGAAACAGTAGGAAGAGCCATAACAAGCGCGACGAAAAGAGCTATGTAAGCCCTCGGTTTCAAGAATCTTCTGTTCATACACAACTACCTCCTTGTCTGAATTTTGTAAATCTAAGGCCAATTATAACATTATTGACATGATTTAGTAAATGACTTCTAAACAAAAATGCATGAAGCTTATGTACACATTACCGCCATAGTTTTATTATTTTATACTTTTTGATATTTTTAAATAGTGCATTTTAAGCTGGCAAGGTATCCAATATGTTGTGTACTGAAAAAACTTGTTACAGGTGGCAAATCCAAACACCCTGCCAACTACATTGCGTTGCGTGGCCGGCTACTATTTGTTTCGGATGATTAAAGTTCTGGATAATAGCCGCAAAAAAAGGATGTCGCATTTCGGAGCTGTTAACAAATCCCATAAAAAAGCCCACAAGTGAGCAATTAACGTGATAGGATCAGTTTTATGATGTTTTTGAGGATTTAGTGAGCCACCTTTCATCCACTTTATCATCCTCTTTATGTTTACAGCACACGCTGATAAGAGGCACTGCCCTGTAGTTTGAACGATACCCCTCATTTTGGCTCTGCTCATACAGTGCCGTGCCTTTTGATGTGAAAAAGTTCCTTCGCACCAAATTTTACGCAATCGCTGGATTTTTAGATAGCTGTCAGTGCCATCATTTTCATGCTGCTTTTCATATTGAGTCTGGTGATAAGAACGTTCGAGCTGTCTTGCCTTCACCTTGCCTCTAAGACATTTTGCTTTTATTGGGCAACTCTTGCAATCGGACACTTTGGCGGAATAACGCTTTGCGCCTTTTCCCTTTCTGAACGTGCTGAGTTTTAATATGCAGACATTTGGGCAAATGTGGGAATCTTGCTCTGGGTCATACACAAAATTATCCCTTGTGAACATACCATCATCTTCTGCATATCCCCTTGCTTTATGCGGGATATAGGTATTGATACCCCTTGCAAGCATTTCTGCATGGATTTCGGGCTCATCATATCCCGCATCACCACCAACTGCTTTTGTACCGAATCCAAACTTTTCGATTTGACGATTAATAAGGGGTGCGTGCTGGACGTGGTCTGATACATTTGCAGGTGGCACGATGCTCATGCCAAGTGGAGAATTATTAGAGCATTGCGACTAGCCCTGCTTAAGGAATTTGTATGAGGATGAGGTGTATAAAAAGCAGTTTTTTCAAACCTTCACCTTATAAATGAACGAGAACAGCTATAGAGTAGGAAATAAGTATTATTTTCAGTCTCTTTAATATCAACAAAGCAGATGCAGTCCAATGTGTGGACTACCTCTGCTTTTTATTGGTTAGACTATAAATCACTACATTTACGTAGTTTGTGCTTTTTTCTTACTTTTATTACGCCTCTTATTCACAGATATTCCGACCAGAGCACATATAACACAAATTACAAGCGGCACAGAGATATACGCCATAAAAACGACTAAGTTACCTAAAAAGCTTGTCACGGCATGTATTGACCCACTAAACCCATCACCCATTCTCGTGCCTAAATTTGCAGCTACCGGGCGTATTGCGGTCGCACCTCTCTCAGTGAGATGTACATGCAATGTGGAATAGCTTACATCTCGGTTAATCCTTCGAATATTGCTCTCGTGCAGCTCTATATTAGTACGCACCTCAGAGAGCCTCGACTCTAATAATATGATATCTTCTAAGCTAGAAGAATTTTCGATAAACTCCAAGAGCCTTGCTTCCTCAGCTCTGTTTATATCAAGTCTTGCCTGCGAGTCGAAATACTCGTCAGTCGCATCTATCACACTATCGTTAAATGAACGCACTCTACCAATTTCAGACACGGTAAGCACAAATTCGTCATAGCGCGCAGCAGGCACTCGCAGTGTTAAATCAGCTGATGCGTGCATGCCATGTGAGCCTGTGCTCATGCTTCTGGACTGAATCCAGCCGCCAAAGTTCTCCGTATATTGCTCAAAGCGGGTGACGGTATAATTAATGTCTTCTGACTCCATTGACATATGGCCGATTTTGATTCTCCTTGGAGTACGCGTAGTGCTACTCATATAAGTTTCATCTACGGGCGAGCTGTCAAAGCTGTAAGAAAAGCTCTCGGCCTCTACCCATACCTGTGATTCCCTTGCAACAGCAACTTCCATAAAGCTATCGCTAGTAGGCATTGGTGCAGCTGTTGGTATAGCCATTGGTGCAGTAGTAAAATTTGATGAATTATTTGCAGCACAAGCACTTAGGGCAAGAAGCGAGGCGAGCGCAATAATTGCTACAAACATCCTATTTACTCTCTTCATGTGCAGTCCCTCCTTTTTGTGCAATCTTTATCGGTTTTTTTATTTTTCTATAAGAGAAATATCCTATCCCACAGACTGCAGCAAGCAGCCCAAGCGGAACAATGAAGCTTGCGGCAAGTACTAAAACTCCCTCAAATACAGTAGTAGTAAAATTAACAGAGTCCGTAAATGCATTTGAGACTCGTTCTGGGAAACTTTGCGGCGCATGATATATCGGCGTCCCCACTGGAGTTAAGTTAATGGCTATAGAGACGCTCTGACTTTGCACCAAATTCCTATTATACGTGCCTCTAAAGCGCGCCCGATCATGTTCTACTTGGCTTATTCGGTTTTGGAGAATAAGTATATCCTCAGCACGCTCAGCTCTGTCAATTAAAGAAGCAAGTCTCCTAGATTCCTCAAGCCTTGCAAGATATCTTACTGCTAAATCATTAGTTTCACGGGTTAGGTCGGTGCGCCCTCCCCATTCAAAGTCAATTTCACCAAGTGACATTACTAATGATTGCAAATTTTCAAACTCATACTCCGGCACAGTAAGCCCCATAAAGCTTCCATACGCCGAGATGCTGCTGGGTTCAATTTCATGACCCGATGCACGCAAAATAAGAACTGCCAAATCCATATCCTCTACCGTGAGGTTTATGGTATAGTGCTTCGAAATTATTTCCTCATGATTACTATGAACAATATTGAAATTGCCGCGGGCAATATTATAGTCAGCCGGCGGAGATATCGGCTCTATAGATTGTCGCTCTACAGTGCTCGGCTGTGCCCACGTGTCCGCTCTGCCCTGCTCTCTTAGGGATGGAGTAATGTCTTGGCTAATTGGCGTGGCTATCTCACCAGCCAGTGGTGCGGCAAGCGGCAAAGCTTCTACCCCTGCATACATATGGGTAGAATATAAACGCCTTCCGGCGATTGCGCTATTTGCAAAGCTCAACATTGACCCAAGAAGAACGAAGCAAATAACTACAGCCGCAGCGACACTGACATAGCCTGTAAAATTAATACTTCTCGGGATGAGCTTAGTAACCTTAGCTGTTCTCGCCTCTTTACGCACTTTTTCCATACTGCGCTCATGAAAACCCTCTGGGAGCTGTAACACAGGAAGAGCGTTAAGTCCGTGAACCACCTCTTGCATGGCTTTAAGCTCTTCGCTGCAAGAAGGGCAAGACTCTAAATGCTCCGCAAGCTCAGCATCCATTATTTTGCTATCAAGATAATTGGAGATTAGCTCCAAATATTTATCACAATTATTCATCTGCTCACTCTCCTTTGCGAAATAGACATGCTTCAAACTCGTTATGCAAATTTGAAGTCAAATTTTAATGAGATGTTAGGTTAAAGCCGGACAGCGGCATTTTCACGAAGTAAAAAATGCTGAAGCGCCGACGGATACCGGAAGATACCGGTGGCACGAAGTGCCTTTTTTGCCCCAGGAGCCCTGAAAAATGAAGTTTTCACAAATATGATCTTTGCTTACGCTCTATCGGCATAGATGCAGAGACGAATCAGATCAAAAATTCGATGCAAAGATGCTGAAATGGGGCTTTGGAACATGCCTAGGCCTATCAATCTATAAAATATAGACGTAATGTTTTAGATTTTGTTCCATGTAGCCGAAGCTAGGAAAAAATTCCTATATTAATAAGTTCTTCCCTAAGTTTTTTGCGCCCTCTTGCGATTCGTGATTTTACGGTGCCTACATTGATGAGAAGTGCACTTGCTATATCTTCATAGCTTAGTCCGCTTATATCTCTCATAACGATTATTGTCTTGTAGTCCGGTGGCAGTGAATTTATAGCATTTTGAATATTTTTATTTAAGTCATTTCGTATGAATTCACTCTCAGGGGTTGTCTCATCTCTAAGCACAGGATTTTCCGTACGTGAATCAGACTCCTCTGAGCCGAAGCCAATGTCTAAACTTACGGTTGTTTTGCCTTTTCTTTTTCTTAGCTCATCGATACATGTATTGTTAATTATCCTAAAAAGCCAACTTTTAAAAGCCTCCGGTGCTTTGCAGGCAGAGAGGCTTTTATATGCCTTGAGTATGACTTCCTGAGATGCGTCTTCGGCGTCCTCGGCATTTCCAAGTATCCTGTAGGCGGCATTATAAATAAGCTTTTCGTAGCTTTTTATAAGAGTTTCGAAAGCTTCTATATCACCATTTTGGGCTTTTTTAAATAAAATTTCGTTCACGACAACAAGGCCCCCTCTGTTATAGTCATATCACTTTGAAACCGTTGCAATAAAACGCAGGGTTTTTGTTACAAAACGCGGTTGGTCGGCCGCAATCGAACTGCGTATCCAAGCATCTCAGAAAAACTTCGTTGCACCTGAAGGGAGAAACGCCCGAGGCACTTCATGTTATGTGCATTCGTGCAAATCAAAGATGTGTGCGGGGCGTACTCGAAGGGCTACTTGCTCCGCTTAAGCGGCATAGGAGACGCTGATTAGCGGATTTAGGGTTATATGACTATATAGCAAATTAACTTTTCATTGGTTCAATCTACGTCAAAAAACGTCCGAAAGCTGACGATTTCTTGACTTGGTTTTATCTTCACTAATTTTGCTTCGCAAAATCGCTCGCAGCGCTTATGCCCGACTTCAAAGTGGCTTACTAGAGGGAGTCTATGCAAATTTAGTGCGCAGCTATCCGAACCTATTTTTGTCAATCAAGGGGACGACGACACATTCGTGTCAAATCATAGATTTGCACGAGAAGTATTCGAAGATAATCCCTAAGGATTGCAAAAAAAATCTTGAGAAAAGCGGCGGGAAATCGGATGAGAATATGTGCACTTTAATTTGTGTAGACACACTCTAAGGCTATAAAGTTTGTACAATTTTACCATATGTATTTAGGCTGCCTCACTAAGTCTTTCGATGAATGATTATAAGAATGCGGATCAGGTCCATGGCAGAGACGCATAATTATTCACCGGAAATTTAACGAGACAGCCCTATGATACTTACTCAACTAATTTTAAAATATTTTCCATGCCTTGGGCACCGATAACTTTTTTATACGGCGCAGAATCCCTAAACGATATTATGGTAGGAATGTTCATAACTCCGAATTGGACGGCAAGCTCCGGATTTTTGTCAACATCCACACGATAAACGTCCACATCATTACGTGAGTTTGAAATTCGATCCATTATCGGCGCAATCATTTTACATGGGCCGCACCAATCGGCGTAGAAGTCAACAATAATCGGGTTCTTGGAGTTTGATATGGTAGCGTTGAAGTTGTGTTTATCTAAGTCTTGTACTGGCATGAGTAGTCCTCCTAATTTAAACATTATATTTATAGCAAATAACTTTTCATTAATTTCATCTTTAGATTTTTTGCTTTGTAAAATTGCTTGCTAAGCTCTCTCCCAATTTCACTCGGGTATTATCGACGATATCGACTATTAAATAAAAACTAAATTTCTATTATTATATCAAATATAACAAAAAAAATGACTTATTTCAAGGTATTATCTTAAAGGCACAATTTCTACCGACCTAGAATCAAAATCCACACGAATTGCTCCCATACCTCCTACAGCCAGTGCTAACGGATAATATTCAAGTGCGCCGACACTTACAATATAGCTTGTACTAATATTCGGTGCCTGCTGGAGTCCGATATCCATATGTGAGCGCACAAAAAAATCACCATCATAATAGAGTAAGACATTCGGATGGCTTATGCGCTGGGATATAGGGGACGAGCCAGCGCCTGTGTCAACTCGGCTAAGGAAATGTCTATGGCCTACACTTGCGGCATAGGCTCTTGTAATATGCTCATTGTCTGTTACTGAGAAATTATATATGCCGCCGCGATTATTTACAGGGTCAATGCTGTTTAGTGACATGTAATTAATAGCCTTTATACGCGGATAATATTTTATAATTGCCTCAAAAACCCCTTCCATCATCCGGGTAGCTTCTGCTACATGATGGGCGTGATTAACTGATGAGAAATGGCTTATACCTAACTGTGAGATAAATATTGGCTTGCGCTGTTGGAAGTGAAAATAGAAAGAGTCAAGCAAAAGCCGCACATCATAGATGGACATTTGGCTGCCTACAAAAAGATTTATGCCAACCCAGTCAACATAGTCATCCCCGGGGTACATAAGATCTATTAAGTGAAGTGAATCGGAGTCTATCACCCATACCAGTGCTACATTAGATGCATATCTGTTAAAGTACGTACGGGCGTCTCTAAAGAACGCTATATATTCGTCCGCATCAAAAGCCGCCCCGTGGCTCACTGGAAAAAAATGAACAAACATAGGCACAGATATTTCGCCAAAACTCCGGGCGGTCTGTCTTAAAAGGCGTCTGTTAAAAGGATCTTCAATATTTGCTGGGGAAAGTATAATATTCGGCGTTTTCATATGTGCAACACAATTTAGCACCCATTCTGACGGGAATCGTTGGCCCATTTTAAGGAAATAAGTATAGAAGCTATGTTCGCGGCCAGTGATTCGTTCAAAAGCCTCTATATCGCCTGCGACTATACGATCAGACAATATATATGCACCGATATATGTGCCCTCCATAGGCTCAAAACGACCAGAAACAAGCATTTCATCCCTAAAAAGGCTAAATTGCTCCGCATTGTAAATGCCGGGGTGGGAATTGTTCGACTCATCAGCCCTAAGCTCTATCTCGAAATTAACAAGTTCCGCAGAGCATCCCGTAAAAATAAACACTGATAAGGGCAGCGCAAGTAGAAGGGGCAGTACAGGCCGCCTTAAAAATTGTTTTTTAACGTCGCAAATCTTAAATTCAAACGCGTGTAGTTGGAGCCGGAAGATTCCGGCGATTTGAAGTACTATTTTCGCCAAAAGCGAAAATTCTGAGCCACCTGAGTGCAACCGATGTCCACAAGGCTTGCGTAGCAATGATTGTAGCCGAATCGTTCCTGCATAAAATTCGTAAAAAACTTGAAGCAGGCTAAACCCCACATGCGCAAGGATGCCTAAAACATGTCCGCTTGCTCCGTCCCGGTGATACCTGACGATACTTTCACGATACGGTAATAATTTTTTCATCTCGCCTCCAGATATTTCCTCAAGGCTTCCAAATAATGCACCATAACGCCTTTTCCGCTTTCGACTTTTATTGCAATATCCCCAAAATCCGTATGGGGTATGCTTTTTCTCCCGTTTGTCTGTGTGGCTTTGTCCCAATAATTCTTCAAAGCTGTGAAGGGAAGAAAATATATCTTATCATAAAGCGTAAAGCTAACCAAAAAAAATGCTATCCCTTGCTGAGCTTCAAACTTTTCCATGAACTCCATTTGGTGGGCATGGATATTTTGAAGGGGCAAATTTGTTCTGTTGGTCTCTTTGGCGTCGAATGCAACAGGTACGCCTTGCACCACGCCCATATAATCAACGGTACTTTTCTTATCAAAATAGCCCAAGGTTATTGCATTTTTACTCTTGTCTATGCTGATAGGCGTGATGGGGGTTGGAATTTTTTGGATTATAGCCAGATTTTTGGATTCGTATACTTCGGTGCTCATATTAATCATGCTCTCAAAAGTGCTGCCGCGAAGACCGCGAGTTGACCAGTATCCCAAAGGGTTGTCCCCTTTCTCCGTAAGCTAGTAGAACGGACGCGCATTGTGCGTCCTAAAATGTGAACTGTACTTTCATTAATATTAATAGCATCAGGCTACTGCAAGTTTATTTTTGCGTCGCAGACTCTAATCCGCATGGCGGGCTTTGCACGCCCGAGGAGAATCGGAGGCCGCAAGTCTTTGCGTAGCAAAGATTGCAGCCGATTCATGCTACCCCTACATCGTGGTAATGCAACATCCACAAAATGGATGACGCATTACCACGAAACGGTATAAACAACTTCACCCGAAACAACACTACCCATAATCCTACCCTTAATTTTCATTCTATCAAACGGAGAGAACTTAGCCTTTGAAGCAAATTCACATGCCTTAATCTCATGAGGCTCATCAGGTGCAAATATAGTCAAGTCTCCATCGCACCCCACAGCAAGATTCTTATTCTTAAGCATAAGAATATCCGCCGGGTTTTTATTGAACTTATCCAAAAGCTGAGCCATGCTCATAAGCTCCGTACTCACAAGAGCGCTGTAGCTTAGCCCGAAAGCAGTCTCTAGCGAAGAGATGCCAAAGGATGCCATGTCATATTCTCTTCGCTTGCTCTCGATGGTTGTAGGAGAGTGCCCGGAAGAAATTACATCTATAGTGCCGTCGCAAAGCCCTTCGATAATAGCGTCAACATCCTTTAGTGTCCTTAACGGCGGTTGGACTTTGACTAGCGTGTTATAGCCCTCAACGCTGTCTTCCGTCAGTGTAAAGTAATGGGGCTGGGTATCACACGTAACTAAAACGCCGCGGGCCTTGGCTGCTCTTATAAGCTCCACAGAGCCGCGGGAGCTCACTTTTGAGATATGCATCCGGCAGCCCGTGTTTTCACTCAATATGATATTTCTTGATACAATTATCTCCTCGGCTTCTCTGGGGATGCCACGCAGTCCAAGCGCAGACGCTACTTTGCCCGCATTAACCACACCGCCTATGCTGAGCGACAGATCTTCACAGGTGGTTATAAGAGGAATATTAAACATGGAAGAGTATTTCATAATACTTCTAAGCAGTGCTGTGTTTGTCACGCATTTGCCGCCGTCGGATAAGGCTACAATACCGGCATTTACCATTTCCCCAATTTCAGCGATTTTTTGCCCTTCGCCGCCAACGGTCATCGAGCCATATATATGAACATTCACCCTTGAAAGCTGCTCTGCACGGCCGATTATATATTTTACAACGGTTTTGTTATCAACAACAGGGCTTGTATTCGGCTGGCTGGTAATGGAGGTAAAGCCGCCCTTGGCAGCGGACCTAGTCACCGTGCTCAAATCCTCTATATTCTCATACCCGGGGTCGCAAACTTCACAGTTCATATCAATAAATCCGGGCAAAACATAAGCACCCTTTGCATCAATGACAAAGGCTTCGCCATAATTTGATGCTTCAATGTTTTCGCTAATCTCTAATATAGTCTTATCTACGAGCACATCACGCAATATTTGCGTGCCGTCAGCGTCTATGATAGTGCCGTTCTTAATAAGCATCAAATCATAGCCCTCCCCTCAAAGACAGTATATACAGCATAGCCATCCGGATAGCTACGCCGTTTGATATCTGGTCATCTACAAAAAAACCAGACGAATCAAGCACATCAGGGTCTATCTCAATACCCATATTTACAGGGCCCGGATGCATAACCATAACGTCATCTTTTGCATAGCTCAACATACGCTTATCAATTTTGAACAAGTTCTTGTATTCATTGTAAGAGGGCAATTCATCATTATATTTATCTTCCGGCAGAAGTCTTGCGCCCATTACAACATCAGCGTCTTTAACAGCCTTATACGGATCTGAATATACCCGAACACCGAAAGACTCCATATCGTCGGGTATCAATGTCGTAGGCCCTGCAATGTTTACCTCAGCCCCCAAGTTCAGAAGGCCCCAAATATTACTTCTCGCATACCTCGAATGCATAATATCGCCGACAAACGCCACTTTTAAGCCTCGCTTAAAGCCGCCTTTTTTCTCTTTAATTGCCATAAGCTCAATGAGGGATTGGCTAGGGTTTTCGTTAATGCCGTCCCCAGCATTTATAACGCTTGCAGATACATTGTTCGCCAAAAAGCCGGCTGATCCTGAGACGGGATGCCGTATCACTATAAAGTCTGCGCCCATCTGGTCTATAATTTTGCCCATCTCCAAAAGGTCAGAAAACCCAGGCGTCTCATTTTTTTCTGAAATGTTCATATTTATCACATTGGCACTTAGGTACTGCCCCGCAAGCTCATATGAAACTTTTGTCCTAGAACGATTTTCATAAAACAGTATGACTATCGACTTTCCTTGTAAATGAGGAGCTTTCTTGTTCTTTTGAGAAAGCACAAACTTCATGGTGTCGGCCGTTTCTATGATATAGAGAATTTCTTCGGCAGACATATATTTTAGTCCGATATAGTCTTTTCTTTGTGATAGAATCATAGAATGGCTCCTTTTCGCTGTCGTTAAAAGGCGTCGTCATTTCGTTCCTTTGGCCTTTTAACGATGGTTTCTATCTATATGAATCGACTGAGCCTTGCGAGCAAGGTATACTTTGAAACGCAAAGAATTGCGGGCTCAAAATTTTCGCATTTGGCGAAAACATTACTTCACACCGCCGGTATCTTCCAATTCCTATTACACGCATCCGGATTTTCTTCCGGTTCCAGTCGATTTCCCTCAGGCGAGCGAAAGGAACCGGATGAAGTATCCGGCGGCACGCCTTGATTTACGTACATGTTTCTAGTACGTAAATCAGTGTCGTTTTTCGCCGCAGGCGAAAAATTCAGAGCGGCTGTGCAAGCACAGCTTATAAATACTGATTTAACGACTGCTCTACTTAAACGACTTCAACAAATTCTCGAAATACTCAGGGCGCCTAGCCTCAATTTCAATATATTCACCACTGGTCGGGTGCAAGAACCCTAAAGTCTTTGCAAAAAGGGCTTGTCCCTGCAGTTTGTACTTGCATTTTTCGGGGCCGTATACCGTATCGCCCAGAAGAGGATAGCCCATATGGGCCATGTGCACTCGAATTTGATGAGTGCGGCCGGTTATAAGCTCGGCTTCTATTAAAGTATTCGCCCGAAACCGTTCTATAACCTTGATATTAGTTATAGCTTCTTTGGAATTTTTTTCGGTGACGCACATCTTTTTCCTATCTCTCTCAGAACGCCCGATAGGTTTGTTTATTTGAAAGCTATCATTTTTAACAGCATTTATGGTAATGGCTTCGTAGATTTTTTTTACTCGCCGCTCTGATAGCTGCTCGGAAAGACTCTTGTGAGCAGTATCATTTTTTGCGGTGACTATTAAGCCAGATGTGTCCCTGTCTATGCGGTGCACAATGCCGAGCCTAAGCACTCCGTTAATTGAAGAGAGGTTATCCTTATTGCGGTACATAAGCGCATTTACAAGGGTGCCGCTAAAATGCCCGGGCGCAGGGTGGACAACCATGCCTTTGGGCTTGTTTATCACAACGATTGCATCATCTTCATAAAGGATATCAAGCTCTATATTCTCAGGCAATATATCGGGGGCTATGTCCTTGGCTTCCTCCATTTTGACTATATCATTTACTTTAAGTTTATAGCTTGCCTTTTCCGACCTGTCGTTAACTGTGACAAGTCCTGAGTCTATATGCTTTTTCGAGAAGCTTCGGCCTAAGTTGCCGTTTTCTGCGACAAATACGTCAAGTCTTTTGCCAATATCCATATCCTTTACAACAAAAGATTGTTTATTCATTGACCGTATCCTCTTTTTGTTCAGGCTTTTCATCCTTAATGAAAAAAATAACGACTATTGCTAAAAGTATAGTGCCTGTGACCACATATATATCCGCTACATTGAATATCGGAAAATTAATAAAATCAAAGCGCAAAAAGTCAACAACAAAGCCGTTTAAAAGCCTATCAATTGAATTGCCGATGCCCCCTGCCGCAATTAGTATAAGTGAAATCCGGATGGCGTCATATACTCGATTGTGCGGAAGCTTGACATAATAGATGGCTATAGCAACCATTATAATTACCGCGAGAACAAGGAAAGCCCATCTGCCTCCCTGAAAAATTCCAAACGCTGCACCGGCATTTCTATGATAGGTAAGGCTTAGTACATAGTCTATCAAGACCCTATCGGCCCGGCCCATCAGGTTGTTAGTGGCAAACACTTTAGCCCACTGATCAAGGGTTACGAGTATTGCGGTTAAAATTATTGCGCCTACAATTTTTAGTATTTTCATAACTTATCTCCTGTGTATTTCGGCATGATATATACACTACATGATAGCATATTATGACTCACAACGCAAACACAGGCAATAGCACATATCAATTTTGCTAAGGTAGTCCGGCTTTTGCTATAGTCAACGCAGTTGAAAATAGTCAAATCATAAGCGCAGTATCTTTTTCACAAGGCTAGGAGGCGTTGCCGACGCATTCTCAGAGAGTGACTGCTAGGAAACGACGACAACACATTGTGGAAATAAGACAAGCTTGGGTTGATTATTTTCAACTGCGTTGACTATACATACCCTAGCCTTACCGTGTGCAAAAGCCGGACTTTGAAAAATAAAATTGCTTTTTCTGACTAGTTTTGTAATCATTTGCGGTTTTGTTGATTTTTCTTTAAAGTTAATTTATATTAAGATAGTTAGTACAAGCTTAAACTTACAAAGGAGGAAAAACACATGGACGCTTCCTTGACAATAAAAGGGCAAACTCTGATAGTTTCACCTATTGGAGACTTAGATCATCACTGCGTGACTATTTTGCGTGAAAAAATAGATAAAGAAGCCATGCGGGAAAATGTACGGAATATACTTTTTGATTTTTCTAAAGTTGAATTTATGGACAGTTCGGGGATTGGACTTATCATTGGTCGTTATAAGCTGGTAAGCACAAATGGCGGCGTAACTGCTGTCTGCCACATGAAAGATTCGCTTAAGCGGATATTCGATATTTCGGGGCTCAAAAAAATAATGCAGGTCTACGGGAATATCGACGATGCCTTGAGCCAAATACAATCACAGTAGGGGGTGTGCGTAATGAAGTACGATAATGAAATGACTCTTGAAATGAAAGCCACATCTAAAAACGAGAGTTTCGCAAGGGTAGTGGCCTCAGCGTTCGCGGCACAATTAGACCCTACTATTTCCGATATAACAGATATTAAAACTGCAGTATCAGAGGCTGTAACAAACGCAATCATTCACGGCTATAACGAAGAGCCTGGGAAGGGCGTAGTTACCCTAAAGTGCGGGATTGCGGACGATATAATCTACATAGAAGTCACAGACTGTGGCCTTGGCATTCCTGATATTAAGGAGGCCATGACTCCTCTTTATACATCTGCTCCGGATGATGAGCGCAGTGGCATGGGTTTTACCATTATGGAGACTTTTATGGACAGCATCGAGGTTATCAGCGAACCAGGTAAGGGTACAACGGTTCGGATGAGCAAGAAAATTGACACGGGCCAAGGGTAGTGGCTTGGCTAGGCATAAATATTAGCGGTGCGACCTAAGTGAGCTCTTTATGGGTATTCATCAGTTATTTTAGCGCCGCAGGCTTTAATCCGCAACTCCGGCTTTTGGAACCGGAAGAAAATCCGGACGCGCAAAGCGTGGTTTTTGCCAAAGGCAAAAATTCTGAGCGGAGTGAGGAGAATCGGCTGACCATGCGCAGTAGGCGCATAAGCCGATTCATACTTACCGTAACCTCATGAGAATACATAGTCCACAAAGTGGACTATGTATTCTCATAACCCGCAGGAGGGTATAATGGACCGCACAATGGATCTTATACAAAAAGCCCAAGAAGGTGATAAAGAGGCCTTGGGCGTGTTAATTGAAGAGAACGCAGGGCTTATTTGGTCTGTTGTACGAAAGTTTTCAAGCAGAGGTTATGAGCTTGATGATTTGTACCAAATAGGTGCCATGGGTCTTTTGAAGTGCATTCAAAAATTTGATCAGTCTTTTGGAGTCAAGTTTTCGACATACGCCGTTCCTATGATTATGGGCGAAATTAAAAGATTCTTGCGTGATGACGGGCTCATAAAGGTATCGAGGCCGCTTAAAGAGCTTGCCATGAAAGCTAAATACATACAAGAAGATTGGATTAAAAAAACCGGTGAGCCTCCCACGATTACAGAGATTGCAAAGGAATTAGATGTAGAGCGTGAAGATTTAGTAATGGCGCTTGAGGCAGGCAAAGATGTCGAGAGTCTCTATCAAACCATTTACCAGGGCGACGGCAGCCCAATCTACCTTATAGACAAATTGGACACGGTAGCAGTAGATGGCGATGGACCTGAGATTGTTGATATAATTGCGCTTAAAGATATCCTTGGCAAGCTATCTGCCAAAGAACGGCGGATCATAATGCTACGTTATTTTGAGGAAAAGACGCAGATGGAAATTGCTAAAGAGATAGGAGTTTCGCAAGTTCAAGTTTCACGAATTGAGAAGAAAATTATACAGAGCATACGGGATAATATGCTGAAGGCGGAAGGGTAGAGGAAGTCGTGTATAGTCAGCGCATTTGAAAATAGACAAATCATAAGCGCAGTATTTTTTTCACAAGGCTATAGTCACCGAACCTGAAAACTTTCCGATAAAACTTGTCTTTTTCCTGCAATACAGCATTGCCTCCGTCAGCACTTTTCACTCCGTGAAAAGCCGCTCAAAACTTTTGCTTACGGCAAAAGC
>Ga0123352_10000306_pt1 | contig 58811 bp, 58 predicted proteins | sample TergutLab28metaG_FD_89700 | JGI IMG/M metagenome (GOLD analysis project Ga0123352, IMG submission 89700) | Labiotermes labralis P1 segment gut microbial communities from Petit-Saut dam, French Guiana - Lab288 P1 | ecosystem: Host-associated > Arthropoda: Insects > Digestive system > Gut ... | reverse complement strand
TATTTATGGGTATGGGACACTTGCTGGTGAAACTGCCGCGCAGGGGACTTTGGTTGTTGTTGGGTATGGTATTGGTAGGGGTGTCCAAGCGGGTTACCGTGCTGCAACTGCAACAACTCAGGGAACGGGGAGGGTTCTAAGCTCTTCGGAAGCATCGAGAATAATACCGAACGCTACTCGTACAGGTTCTGGACTGAAACCTGATTTGTATCACCGTGCGCCAAGCTATTTATCTCCAGAACAGTTGGCGCGAGGACAAACCTTTCCAATCACTGGTGGGGATGGTGTAAACCGAACTTTATTGCAAGTAACAGGAGAGTTAAACGGTAGAGCAGGCGTATTTGAATATCTTATCCAACCCAACGGAACAATTTCTCATCAATTATTTAAACCGGGGGGGATAATCAATGGACTTATCAACTAATAAAATTTCAAGCGAACAAATTGATAGGTTAATCATGGATAGCAAATATGCAATGAACTCGTTGAGTATATCTTTTCCTTATTCATTTGTTAAAGATTCGGTTAATTTAAACTGGTACGATATTATGTTTGCAATTGATAATGGTTTTTTACCACACTCAGTTGCAATTGAACATGCCTTGTCCCAGATAGAGTATGACGAAACATACTCTCAAGATGTTCTTGATTTAGCCTGTATACTACCAAGCGAAGCCGTTTATCCACATTCAATTCATCCTTATATTAATAAGTTGGCTAATACGGTTTCTAAGCAAGAAATAGAGATTACAGAACAAAAGCTGCTCTATCTTGTGCTTAAATGGGTGTTTGAGCATCAGGCAAATTATACTGAAGCGTTAAAAATTGTAGAAATCGTTTATGCTGATTTTAACTATCCAAAAGAAATATCCAATTTTGTTAGATATATGCCTATGTCACAACCAGACTTAGGTACTATAGAGTTAAATGAAGAAAGGTTATATGCAAATTGGAAGATTTTTTTGGAAAACCAACAACGTTTTTTTGCTAAATAATTTATAAAGGGCGTATTATGGATAATAAATACATCTTTCAGCATGTAGACATCAACTCTATTCAATTTGTCAACAATAAAAATGATGTGAGGTTTGAATTTTATAATTGTACTTCGGAAAGTGGATGTTATCGTGGGTCTTTAACTTGCATAAATGTTTCCTCGTTCGAAATGAGAACAAATTTTGACGATGATGAAGATACGTGCTTCCCACAGTATGTTCTTGATGTGTACGAGGAACCAACGAAGCAAGGCAATTCCCTTATAAAAATTTGGTTGCAAGGTAGTCCATACGATATTTGTATCGTCTGTAAAGAAATTTTGGTGGAAAAAACATGATGCGTCAAGATGACGGTTTTGCAAGTTTCGACCTTACAGCTGCTTGGTTTGAAAGTGTCATAGGGAGAGGAACCTCGACAACACAAAGCAAAAAAGCACACCTGTCCACTTCAAAAACTCATCCAGAGAGCGCAACTAACGGTTGCTGGCTGCAAAATTCATCGGCAACAAACTCCACACAAATAATACAGCAGCAACAACTTTAAAAACAAAAAACAACCCGGGCAATTGCAAAGTAAGAAGCAAGCCCGGGTATGTTTGGTTAAAAATGAAGCAAAACTTGAATCAAATCACAGCAAGCAAAGCCTATCAAAAGCGAAAGGCTCTCCTTACCTTACGAAAAACTCCCTTCGCTCCAGCGTCCTGCTTCAACAACATATAGCCATCTTCCCCCGGGTCATTCATTTAACCACCCACATACATGCTTCACAGACTAAGATATCCCACATATGCAAGTGCTGCGTACGGGTTACCCCGCACAGGTGGACAAACAGCGGCCAAACTCATAAAAACCACAGACCACAAACTCCACTGCCGCGCGCGATGTTACCTTGCAACAGAGCTATAGCCATAATACAAACTTGACATATCCATCCGACAAGCCACTAAGCAGCTATCAAAGTAAGCACATGCGCAACAGAGCCGGATTTGCACAGGGACGGAGCTACCGTTTGTTGAAAGAGCCGGTTGAAAGCAGTGGTTACAAGAGAGGAGCCTCGCAACTTGTAAATAGTATATATTAGGTAGCTAGACAAAACAATGTGACATAATCATAAGAATTTGTCAAATTTCCTTTTTTGATGTAGAGTATAAGTAACCTAAACAAAAAAGGACTTTTGCCATGTACTATATCATCGTAAACCCCGTAGCGGGTAAAGGACTAAGCACACAGTATCTACCACAACTTGTAACAGCTTTTAAAAAACGCGGCCTAAGCTGCAAAGCATACGTAACAAAAAAGCCCCGAGACGGCTACTACGCAGCAAAACGGCTTTGCCAAGACTACCCCAACTGCGAAGGCATTATTGGCATGGGCGGCGACGGCACCATTCAAGAAATTGCAGCGGGAATGACAGACGCGTTTTTAAAAGGAACCAACCCATGTGAAAAAATCCCCATACCACTAGGCATTTTCCCCGGTGGCAGCGGAAACGACTCCGTAATGGCACTAAAGGGCGGCAAAGCCACCGCAACAAAGTACCGCAAAAACATAAACAATGTAGCCAACACCATAGCAGAAGCAGCCCTCACACGCAAATTTACAAACATCGACTTAATTACCGCCAACGGTGAAGCATTTTTAGTTGCGGCAAACATGGGTATAGACGCCCGTATTGTACACGACGCGATAGCTCTAAAACCCAAATTTGGCGGACAAGCATATCTTATTGCCGCCTACAAAAGCATAATGAACCACGAGAACATTCCAATGGAAATTCATGTAAACGGTCAAACAATATCCAAGGACTTTACACTAATAGCGGTAAGCAACGCCAACACTTACGGCGGCGGGTTGCAAATTTCGCCATCCGCCAAATTTGACGACGGTAAAATAACACTATGCATGGTAAACGGCCTAAGCCGCCTAAAACTGGGGGTACTGTTCCCTTCCCTTCTTATAAAACAACACGTGCATCTAAAAGATATAAACTACATCGACTGCACGGAGTTTCGCCTAACCCTGCCCCGCGGTACAGAGACCTTATGTAAAGACGGTAATCTGTCTCCCGTAAATGGCGAAATCCATTTCAAAATACTGCCGGGCGTATTGGATGTGTTTGCATGAGCCACTATTTTATAGAAAACCCCGCACTGCTAACTAATGAACGCACGCTGGAACTAAACATCTTCGACATGGATTTTACATTTTTAGCCAACAACGGGCTATTTTCCTGCGACAAGGTTGACGACGCGTCCATTACCTTGATAAAAAACCTGCCCCCCCTTAAAGGGTCGCTACTTGATTTGGGCTGTGGTTATGGCGTTATTGGTGTTACTCTGGCAAAAAAATATGAACTGGAATTAACAATGGCAGATATTAATAAGCTAGCCCTAGAATACGCAGTAAAAAACGCCGCATTAAACAAAGTAGCGGTTAAACAGGCCATCCATTCCGACAGCTTTGCAAATATAACCGGTTGCTTTGACAATATAATCCTAAACCCGCCCATACACGCGGGAAAGGACACAATGTACAAAATGTACGAGGAGTCCGCACAGCATCTAACGCCCGGCGGCGCGTTTTATATCGTGATACAAAAAAAACATGGCGCAGAGAGCTCCCTCAAAAAGTTAAAAGAACTATTTGCCCATGTGGATGTTATATATAAGAAAAAAGGCTGCTTTGTTATCGCGTCCTCATAAACCGCATAACTGCCAAAATCATACGCATCGGTAGCGGCTCAAACCGCCCTGCTATTTTCTTTAGCTCTTTTCGTATGGGTATTTTTTGCGGACAAACTTTTTCACATTTACCGCACTGGTTGCATGACCGTGCGCTTTTTTTATTTTTTGACAAAGCTCCGGTTGAGACTACATAAAGAGTTACCCCGGTGCCGTATCCTTGCGAGTAGCTTGCGTTGTGCGCAAAGAAACAATCCGGTATGTTTATCCCCATTGGGCAAGGCAAGCAGTAATTGCAGCCGGTGCAGTTGACTTTATATGTCTTTTTAAATTCGCCTACAACATTGGCGTACACGGCAAGTTCCTTGTCTGTTAAAGGGCGAAATTGGTCAATAGAACGTAGATTGCTTTCCATTATTTGCGCACTGTTCATACCGCTTAGCACCACTGTTACTTCGCTTTGGTTCCATAGCCACCAAAACGCCCAGTCGGCAGGTGTAAGGTTAGGGTTAGATTTTGCAAACAGGTCTTTGGCTATGGGCGGCAAGTTTGTGGCAAGTGTGCCGCCAAGCAAGGGTTCCATAACCATAACCGGTATACCTTTTTTAGCCGCCGCACGTAGCCCCGTTTTACCGGCTTGATAGTTCTCGTCAAAGTAGTTGTATTGTATCATGCAAAATTCCCATGAGTAGGCATCAAGAATTTTTAGAAACTCATCACTGCTACCATGAAAAGAAAATCCTACCTGCCGGATCTGTCCAGCGTTTTTCTTACTCTCTATCCACTGTTCTATGCCCAGTTTTTTTAATGCTTCCCATTGCGCGCAATCGGATATGGCGTGTATAAAGTAGTAATCTACATAATCCGTTTGCAGCCGCTTAAGCTGCTGGTCAAAAAACCTGTCAAAATCCACACTGCTCTTGCAGTATGTGAAGGGCAGTTTAGTGGCAATGTACACGTCTTTGCGTTTATTGTGCTTTGCAAGTATTTCTCCTAAAATGTTTTCGCTGTTTGGGTAAATGTAAGCGGTGTCAAAAAAATTTATGCCGCCCTCTATCGCGTCCAAAATCACGCGCTCTGTTTCTGCCTTGCTACGGGGAAATCGCATACAGCCAAGCCCTAATACTGAGAGCTTGTTTCCAAATTTGTCTTCGCGATATTGCATAAAGTTCTCCTTTACCAAACATTGTAATAGTCTACACCAAGCATTATAATAGACATGTGTAGTGATATCAACAGCCAATGTTGATATCATTTGTCTTTTATCAGACATACTGCCCCCAGTGTGTTGGGCAAAACAAAAGGGAGGATTTTTATGAGCATCGGAAAAAGAGAAGATAGGCGCATAAGAAAAACAAAAAAAGCCCTACGAGAAGGGCTCGCAGAGCTTTTAAGCAAGAAAAGCATACAAAGCATAACGGTAAAGGAGTTAACCGACAAAGTAGATATTCATAGGTCTACATTCTATGCCAACTTTAAGGATGTTTACGACCTATGCAGCCATATGGAAGATACGATAATACAAGAAATAAGCGACATCATATCCGTAGATTGCTCCTTTGACCCAAATATAATATTCAAGGATGTACTCGATTACATTAATGATAACAGACCAATATCGCGTTTGTTTTTTGGCGGTAATATTAGTGCTTCTTTTTTCGAACGGTTAACGGTTTTATTTAAAGACGCATGTATGGACTGCTTGCGCGGCGAGTACGATATTGCCAACGCATCTGAGGAAATGAACTACTACGCTCAGTTTTATTTTTCCGGTAGTTTTGGAGTAATTGGAATGTGGGCTTCGGGCGGTTTTGAGTACCCGGTAGAAAAATTAGTTGCTATGCTAGCTAATATTGATTCCGAATTTTTGAAAAATTTTAGAAAATAGCAAGTTGTACATTGCTATTAAAAAAGCGGTTGCAATGCACTAGGTGCAGTGAGTGAAGCAGCACGGAAAACGTTCACTTCGTTCACTGTGCTTAATACGAACGTTTCCCGCGCCGCATTAGGTGCAGTGAACGAAGTGAACGTTTCCCGCGCCGTGAGTTTTGTACAGAGCAACTTCCTAGAGCAATAAAAACCGTGAGGCAAGTCTCCCTTGCCCCACGGTTTTAGGTTAACAACACAACCCTACAAATTCCAACTACTAATTAACCCAAGTAGCAGTAACCGCAGCCGCAGTGGGGCTAACAGGATCCGCAACATTAAATGTCAACTGAGAAGACTGCCCGGCGGCAAACCAGAAGTTTGGAATTTCTATCGTCCATAATGCATTGGAAGTTTCCGATCTTGTTGCGGTAAGCGTACCCCACGGAGACTGTACCCATACGTCTGTCATACCCGCGTGCAGGGTATGTATGGTCATAGTCGCAGGATTTCCACTACCTGAATGGCTTATGCTTGCACTGTGCAGCCAGTCTCCGTTCCAGCTTGTTAGAGTAATATTTCCAGGCCCTACCCCTGCACCGCCGGTTATTATAACAGTGCGAGAATAGTCGTTGTTAAACAGATTTTCATTTTCGCTTACACGCACTTGTAAACTGCTTAGGTGCGCAATATCATGCACTTCCGCGCTCCATACCCTATTGTGAGGGCCGGTGCCGCTTTGGTGAGTAAGCATTGGTCTACGGCCGTCAGGCAGCTCTACCCACACACGCCCGCCAAATTGGTTGGTGGTTACCTGTATATACACGCTGCTAACGGTACCTTCGACTCTGGCAGCCGTTGCGTTAAAAATAACTGCATTGTTGGCACGTACGGTAACGCGTTCGTTACGGGTGGCGGCGCTCACTAAGGTATCGGCATTGTTAGCATGTATAAGTATATTGCCCGTGCGTTGTGGAGCAAACGATACAGTCCAAGTACGGAAGGCAGTATTATCATCTATACGCGCGGCGTTGTATCGTATGCCGTCGTCGTCGGTTATCCAAACAAACTCCGCGTCCACGTTGGTGCGTATGGTAAATGTGGTTTGACCGCCAAGTGTTGTCTCCCTATTGGCCACGGTTACCTGTTCTATAACCGACGTGGCCGGACGCGCAAACGGGGCAGCAAGTGCCAATGTATGATTATGCAGCGTTGCGCCGGCAAATGAATATGCGGTATTAGCACCTACTTGTAGTGTTTGGGTGGCCCAGTTTTGCGGGTGAAAGTCAATTATCCAAGTACGTGCGGTATTTGTACGCAACGCAACTTGTTCCTGCCCGCGGCGAAAGAGATTGCCGTCAAACCTAACCCACACTTCGTTTACACCCTGCCCTGTTACAACGGTAAGCCTAACATGATTATCCTGCATCGCGGGGGTTTCTACAATACTATGTATTGCCAAAGGCCCCGTCCCGCCGGGAAAAGTTGCGCCGGGAGAATTTATACCCGTAGTTACATTTGTACCGGCGGCAGTTACGGTAATGGGAACAGTAACCGTGGCCGCGCTGGCGGCAGAATTAGCCGGGCCCGCAACAACTGTAATATTTTGCGTAGTGGCAGGGCTTACAACCAACTGCCAATTATTGCCGACTTGGCGAACGCCCTGCACCCTCACACCGCCAACATCGGCAAATACAAAATTAACCTGTGCTGTAGTGGTTAGCGAAAACGTAACAGCTTGCCCCGCATTAATAGAAGACCTATCTATGCTAAAGGCTGTTATTGCCGCGGTTGACGCATGTGCGACAGCAGGAAAAGCCATAACCAGCAAGACCCCGGCTATTACAATTGCAACTTTTTGCTTGAAGTTTTTGAACAAGTTAAGCACTCCTTTATTTTCTGCTATCCAACCAAGCCGTAGCGGCATCCGCCACTATTTTTATGTTGTCGGACTCAAACGGTGTGGGCAGTCCCGCGTCTTCTATAAGTTCCACAAAGGTCTTTGTACCTGCAAAGCCCACCAAACGTCTGTATTTTTCCCATGCGCGCTTGTGGTCTTTTTGGTTTTCTGCCCAAAAGCATAGTGCTATAAGCTGTGCTAAGCAGTAGTCGATGTAATAGAACGGGTAGTTGTAAATATGCAGCTGATGCTGCCAACGGCGGCCTTCGCTATGGAACGGGGTGTCTTTTAGGTCAAGCCATGGGCGATATTTTGCCTCTAACTCCAGCCAAAGCTCGTTACGCTGTGCTGGTGTCATGTTTGGCTTCTCGTATATGTGATGCTGGAACTCATCCACCATTACGCCGTACGGGATAAATGTAAGCGCGCCCGACAGGTGGCTGTCGTAATATTTTTCCGTTTGCTCGCCAAAGAAGCCTTCCATCCACGGCCATGTAAAAAACTCCATCGACATGGAATGAATTTCTGCCGTTTCCATACTATAACGCTGCTGAACGGTTGGGTAGATATCCCGTCCCACATACACCGCAAGGGCGTGGCCTACCTCGTGGGTAAACACATCTATATCCCCTGCTGTTCCGTTAAAGTTGGCAAAGATAAACGGCAGTTTATATTTGAGAAGCGAGGTGCAATACCCACCTGCCCGCTTACCGGGGCGTGTAAGAACGTCAAAAAGTTCGTTATCCAGCATTAGGTCGATAAAAGTAGCTGTTTCGTCGGATAACTCGTGATACATTTTTTTTGCGTGGGCAAAAATATCGTCCGGGGTGCCTTGAGGCTTTGCGTTACCATCCGGATAGTTAAAGTTTTGGTCGTAGAATTTTATTGTGGCAACATCTATACGTTTTGCCTGCTCTTTTTTTAATTCATTTACTATGGGTACGATGTATTTAACTACACCTTCACGAAATTTTGCTACCATGTCCTTGTTGTAGCAGTTTCTCTGCATACGATAATAACCAAGTTCCGTAAAATTTTCGTAACCGAGTTTTTTCGCAATGGCGTCTCTTACCTTTACCAGCTTGTCAAACAACTCGTCCAACTGCGGAGCTTTGGAGATAAACCAGTTTGCCGTAGCTTCGTGGGCGGCTTTGCGTACCGCGCGATCCGGATCTTCGGAATATGGATATATTTGCGCCAAAGTAAGGGTTTTGCCATCAAACTCTATTTGAGCAGATGCTATTAGCTTGTCGTATTCCGTAGTAAGAGCGTTTTCTGCTTGCAAGTCTTCTACTATTTCCGGCTTGAAGGTCTTGAGCTGCAGCTCCGCGTTGGTAAACATAAGCGAACCCCACTTGCTCTCCATTTCTTGTCTAAATGGCGAAGTAAGCATCGCAACTATAAACTCTTGGAGAACTTTTTTTAGCTTTGGTTCGGTCATATCCCAGTATTTTACTTCTTCGTCGTAAAACTCGTCAGTGGTGTCGAGAGAGTTTCTTACATTGGCTATTGTGGACACTGTGTGATATTCCACATGGGCATGGTCGAACTCTTTGTAGATGTCAAAACAATCTTGCGCGGTGGCAGCGTTTTTAAAACGCGTAAGCAGGTCTTGAAATTTTGAGTTTAGGTCTTCATAGGCCGGTCTTTCGTACGGCATTTGCGAAAATTTCATGTTTGATTGCCCTCCCTTGTTTTTTAAAAATATGCCATTAGAGTTATAGCGAAATTAATGTAAAGAGCGTAAGCGAAGCAATCCAGAAACCTCTCAAACCGCGTGTTTACTGAATTGCTTCGCATTAGGCATAGTTAACGAAGTAAACGTTACCCGTATCGCCGCGCTTGCAATGGAACTCTCCGATTAAGTCAGTCGCTCGTATATGCCGCTTGCGGGCATAACCAGAGAGTTTAATTACGGGGATAATCGTGTTCCGTTTTACTTAATTGATAGTAATCGTAAATGTTCTGTAATACACCCCAGCCGAGTTGCTTGCGCGTGCTGTAAATGTAAATGTTCCGGTTTCGGTTGGCGTACCGATAATTTGACCATTTGTTTGAAGAGTTAACCCGTGAGGCAGCCGTCCTCCTGAAACAACCCAAGTCATAGGAGTTAGCCCGGTTGCAGTAAGAAGATAGTTATACGGTGTGTTCACACTGCCTGAGTTTGTTATTGATGATGTTGTAATAACAGGCGCACCCACAATCGCACCAGATCCTACAACAATCGTAAACTGCCTTGTGGTAGTTCCAATAGCGTTTGTCGCACTTACTGTAAAGTTAAACGTTCCTGCGGCAGTTGGCGTACCGCTAATTTGCCCCGTGGCTCCGTTAATGGTTAACCCACTAGGCAACGCTCCTGCTGTAACCGCCCAGCTAATAGGTGCCAGCCCAGTTGCCGCAAGCGGCTGAGAAGAAAATGGCACATTAATTGTAGCGGCTCCCGAGATTGACGTTGTTGTAATAACCGGGGTACCCGCGGCTACTGTAATTGTAAACTGCCTTGTATCACTTCCGCTTGCATTTGTGGCGCGTATTGTAAAGTTAAACGTTCCAACTGTAGTTGGGGTACCGCTAATTACACCTGTACTTGCGTTAATGTATAATCCGGCAGGCAAGTTTCCTGTAATACTCCACGTAATAGGTACGGCTCCAGTTGCCGCAAGGCCACTGCTATATTGCACACCAACCATGGCATCTGCCGACGGTAATACTGTAATAACCGGCGCACCCGCAGCTATATTAATTGTAAACTCTCTTGTGGCATTCCCGCTTGCGTTTTGAGCACGTATCGTAAAGGTTTGCGTTGTGGCGGCGGCAGTTGGCGTACCGCTAATTACACCTGTATTTACATTAAGGGACAGCCCGGCAGGCAAACTGCCTGTTATAATGCTCCAAGTAACAGGTACGGCTCCGGTTGCCGCAAAACTTTCGCTATATGCTACACCAATCATGGCATTTGCCAGTGATGCTGTAGTAATAACCGGCGCACCCGCGTTTACAATAATCGTAAACTGTCTTGTGCTTGTTCCATGTGCATTTTGCACACGCACGGTAAAGTTAAACGACCCAGCAACAGTTGGTGTACCGCTAATTGCCCCCGTATTTGCGTCAATGCTTAACCCACTCGGCAAACTACTGGCAGAAATGCTCCATGTCATAGGCATTGCTCCGGTTGCCGCAACTACATGGTTGTACGACGCGCCAACTGCAATGTTTGTCGTTAATTCTGTTGTTGTAATTTCTGGTGCGCCCGCACTTATAACAATCGTAAACTGTCTATCACTAAACCCGATTGCGTTTGTGGCGCGTATAGTAAAGGTTTGCGTTGTGGCAACCGCAGTTGGCGTGCCGCTTATCGCGCCCGTGTTTGCGTTAAGAGTTAAACCGGCAGGCAAACTGCCGCCTACAATGCTCCATGTAATTGGGGTTGCCCCGGCTGCCGCAAGCGGCTCTGTAGCATATATCACACCAACGGTGGCGTTTGCCAATAATTGTGTGGTAATGACAGGCGCACCCGCGTTTACGGTAAGCGTAAATACTCTTGTATCGTTTCCATGCGCGTTTTGAGCGCGTACCGTAAAGGTAAACGTCCCTGCGGTAGTTGGCGTACCGCTAATTATACCGGTACTTGCGTTAAGATTTAGCCCGGCAGGCAAGGCACCGCCTATAACATTCCATGTAATGGGCACAGCTCCGGTTGCGGCAAGCGGCTCTGTGGTATACACCGCACCAATTGCGGCCGGCGGCAACGATGACGTTGTAATGGCCGGCACACCCACACCCATGGTAATCGTAAACTGCCTTGTGTAATTTCCGCTTGAGTTTGAAGCGCGTATTGTAAAGGTGGACGTTACCGCGGAAGCAGCTGGTGTACCGCTTATTACGCCTGTATTTGTGTTAAGGGTCAAGCCTGCGGGCAAACTACCGCTTACAACACTCCACGTAATAGGAGTTATTCCGGTTGCGGCAAGTGGTGCGGTAGTGTATGCCACACCAATAGTGGCGTTTGCCAGCGACTGTGTGGTAATAACCGGCGCACCCGTAGTTACAACAATCGTAAAATCTCTTGTACTATTGCCATGTGCGTTTTGTACACGCACAGTAAAATTAAATGTTCCCGCGGTAGCCGGTGTACCAACAATCGCACCCGTGTTTTCGTTAATAACCAGTCCGGCAGGCAAACTGCCGTTTGTAACGCTCCACGTCATAGGCGTTACTCCGGTTGCGGCAAGCGGCTGGTTGTATATAACGCCAACAATACCGTTTGCAAGAGACGTTGTGGTAATGCTAGGCAAAGTAGTGGATCTCCAAACAGCATACAAAGTACGGTTACCTGTTACGGTAATAGTTTGCATATCTACATACTGCGCAACACCTGTTGTGGTGCCTCTCCAGCCTTCAAAAGTGTACCCTGTTCTGGTAAACGTATTGGCACGCAATGCCTGCGTCGCACCTTGCTGGAATATTTGCGCCGCCATTGTTCCTGTGCCGCCGTTTGCATTAAAGCTTACGGTAGCTTGCCTATTAAACCCTGTACTTGCGGAGTCGCTTAGGAACATATACGAAATCCCGCCCGGGAACTGACCTACTCCGATAAACCTATGCTCGGGCGATAAAATAAAGCTGCGTGACACAGAAGAAGCCATCCAGTCAGCCACAAGAGCAGATGGAGATATAGTACCGCTGCTATGCCAGCTTCCAGAATTCCAGTTCAAATTGCCGCCAAACGCAGCGGCAACATTGGCGGACGCGCCATGCTGCGCGTTTATATTTGTGGCATACGGGCCAAAGTTGTGCGTCCCGCTGTAAAGACCACGCAAGTCATTGGCTTGCTGCGCAAAAAATCTTGCGGCCATCATCAGACTCTCGTCTATTTGAAGATGTACAAGGCCGTGGTTTGCCCTCTCGACATTTATCAAACGCACTATTTCAAGTTCCGCTGCCGTAGCGCCGCCCATTGCTCGGTACTCCGCAATCCATGCGTTTCGTTCCGAGTCTGTTAGCCGCCTGTTAGGCAGCCCTATTCTTGACGCAAGTTGTTGCACGACAATGGTAAAATTGGCGGTAGATTGTCCACCGCTATTGATGGCGCGCGCGGTAAATGTAAATGTACCGGGGACTGTTGGAGAGCCTGTGATCGTGCCTGTGTTTGCGTTAATATGTAACCCCGGAGGCAAGCTGCCACTTATAATATCCCACGAAACATTTGTTCCCACGGCAATTAGGGCTTGGCTGTAATGTTGCCCCACACTGCCGCTCGATAGTGACAATGTGGTTATTACAGGTGGCGCAACCTGAACCGGAGGTGCTTGTGGGTCCGGCAGCGGCAAACCATCGGTGGTTGTTATAATAACCATGTAATAAGTATAGTCCCAACGAACAACCGCGCCGGTGGCTTCCGCAATGGCTCTTATGGGCAACATAAATCTACCCTCGATAATTTGCGGCGGCACATCGGGGAAGTTTGGGGAACCGTTTATGATAAAAAAGTTGTCATCTCTTCTTACGGAAATTGTATCAGCTTCGCGGACCAGAGTTGCTGTATGTGCTATAGGATTCCACTGCACATCAAATCCCATATGCTCAAATACACCACGCACAGGTACAAGAGCACGCTCGTTTCTTATTTCCGGATGCACATCTGGAAACATTACTCGTTCTCCGTTAACAAATACGGGAATTACCCGGCTTGCGTATACCGTTGCGGGATAAAAAGCTAATACCGCTGCTAGTATAACAAAAGCACCAAAGATTTGTACTGCCAGTTTTCTTTTCATGTTGATCCCTTCCTTATTGTGTTTAGGATTGTTTGCCACAATAGTAGCATAGGTACTTATAATACTCTGTTTTTGGCAATAAGTCTAGGGGAAATATACGAAAAATGCGAAATAAACTCGAAAAAAGGCATAGAAATCAGTTTTAAGCAACAGTGTCTATTGGCGGCGTTATTTATGCCAATTTTCAAGTGTGGTTTTCTTGTAAGCCGCAAAATTTTGGTTATCAAGTGCTATACGTATCTCTGCCATTAGATTATTGAAAAAATGCAAGTTATGAATCACGCACAGGCGCATGGCTAGTATTTCCCCTGCCTTAAAAAGGTGGCGAATATATGCGCGGCTGTGGTTACGGCAGGTTTGGCAAGTGCAGTTTGCGTCAAGGGGGGCACTATCTGTCATGTGCTTTGCGTTAAATAGGTTTAGTTTCCCGCGACTAGTATATACATGACCGTGCCGTCCGTTGCGAGCGGGTAGGACACAGTCGAAAAAGTCTACGCCTCGCTCCACAGCTTCCAGCAAATTTTCCGGGGTTCCCACACCCATTAAGTATGTGGGTTTGTTTTGAGGCAGATGTGGAACAGTCTCTTCCAAGATACGGTACATTTCCTCATGGGATTCCCCCACCGCAAGCCCACCCAATGCGTAGCCGTCCAAGTCAAGTTCGGATATTTCCTTTGCGTGCTGCTTGCGAACATCTTCATATATACCACCTTGGTTTATGCCAAACAACATTTGACGTGGGTTAATGGTATCTTCCTGCGCATTTAGATAATTGATACGCTCTATACATCTATTTAACCAGCGGGTTGTACGGTTTACAGAGTCCGTGATATATTTTTTTTCCGCGGGGTACGGCGGGCATTCGTCAAATGCCATTGCAATGGTCGCGCCCAGTGCGGACTGTATGTTCATGCTCTCTTCCGGCCCCATAAAAATTTTACGCCCGTCTATATGCGAAGAAAAGTACACCCCCTCTTCTTTGATTTTGCGCATGGCCGCCAAGGAGAATACTTGAAAACCACCAGAATCGGTCAAAACAGGCGCATCCCAATTCATAAAACCATGAAGCCCGCCCAGTTGTTTTACAATCCCTTCTCCCGGACGCAGGTGAAGATGATATGTGTTGCATAGTGCTACTTGACATCCCACATCCTTAAGGTCGGTTGCGGCCAGTCCGCCTTTTATGGCGGCAGCTGTTGCCACGTTCATAAAAACGGGAGTCTCTATATTGCCGTGTGGGGTTTGTAATGTGGCGCGCTTTGCACGGCCTTCGATTTTTTTTATTGTGTACAATGGTTTTCCTCTTTTCGGTTATGTGTTATGCTTATTACAATAATTAAGCTAGGACGTGACAAACATGACAAACTTAATAGCCACCGCCGCCTTCGGGCTAGAATCGGTTGTAAAAAAACAAGTACAAGACCTCGGTTATACAGAAATCACAGGCCAAGACGGCCGGGTAGAGTTTACCCCACCCAACCTGCACGAGGCAATAGTCCGCTCCAATTTATGGCTGCGCAGCGCAGACAGAGTTTTGCTAAAACTGGGCGAATTCCCGGTCACAACGTTTGAAGAACTGTTCGAGCAAACAAAAGCCCTGCCCTGGGACGAATGGATTCCCGTAGACGGAAAGTTTACCGTAACGGGCAAATCTGTACGTTCTGGTTTGTTTAGCGTACCCGATGTTCAGGCAATTGTCAAAAAAGCCGTGGTGGAAAAGCTAAAACAAAAGTACAAAGTCTCCTGGTTTAGCGAATCCGGGGCAGAATATACAATTCAAGTGGCATTGTTAAAAGACATCGCCACCTTAACCATTGACACCACGGGTGTGGGTAACGGCTTGCACAAACGCGGTTACAGAGAAAAGTCCAACGACGCGCCTATGAAGGAAACCATGGCGGCGGCACTGATAGAGCTTGCCCGTTACAACGGCAAAAAAGCATTCCTTGACCCGTGCTGCGGCTCAGGCACTTTGCCTATAGAAGCCGCGCTTATCGCAAAAAATATCGCACCTGGGATATCCCGCAGTTTTGTAAGCGAAAAATGGGAGCAAATCCCTAAAGCAGTATGGAAAGAAGCCCGTGCCGCCAGCTATGCCGCTATGCGTACGGATTTTGAACCGCAGATTTTTGCCGCCGATATTGACCCCGCCGCCATAGAATTGGCAAAAGCCAATGCGGAACTGGCAGGTGTGGATGACTGCATCCGTTTCGAAGTACGCGAGGTAGCAAAAACGATACTGCCTGCGGAAAGAGGTGTCGCCATAATAAATCCGCCATACGGTGAACGCCTAGGGCAAATAAAGGAAGCAGAACGCCTATATACAGAGCTTGGCAGCTTATTCAACCCCACAAAGTGGAATGTATATGTTATAACCCCTGACGAATTTTTCGAGGCGTCGTACAAAAAAAGAGCCCGCGCCAAGCGCAAGCTGTTTAATGGAATGATTAAGGTGGATTACTACCAGTATTTTTGAAAATAGAAAAGCCTCTACGCACCAGAAGTACGCCAAGTTTTTAGCGACGCAGCATTGTAGAAAATTTACAAATTATATTAGACCGCTTCATATTACTTTTTTAATCCATTTACACGAGGCTCTTTTGGGCCACGACAATACGCATATGGATATTTCCACTCTGTCTACGGAATACTGGGAGAATATTATTGTTTTTGCAACAATAATGTTTGGTGGCTTTGAAGATATGTATCAAGTCTTTAATTATTTCGATAACGAAATCGAAACCGTGGCAAGACGTCCCATCCCTAGTTATAACTTCGGTATTTTAAGTTCGCTCTTTGAAGAAACTGCTGAATGGAAGCAGGTAGTTAGCGGAGTATTTTTTCGCATGTGGGTGGGACGCCCTATCGGAGGCTCAGATGAGTATATTTGGGATATCTTTATAAGCAGTGATCGTGGTTGGTACGACAATTAAGTTACAAATGGATCAATGTACTTCGCACATATTGTCGCCTGACTTGTTATAAAAAATTGCGAAACAAGTTCCTTGCATATAAAAAAGCCCGCTTCAACTATTGCAGCGGACTTTTTTCAAACTTACACAAAATTAAAACAAAATATTGCGAGTGGTAACTATTTTCTCGGCATTGGCTAAAGATACAAGCGAACCGATTGTTTCATCAAACGGGTTAGCATTGATAATCAAACCTGCGGAAAAATTGATCGTTGGAACAGACAAACCTGCGCAAGGATCTGGAATTCGTACAACGCGCTTTCTGTCCAGTGACGTATTAAATATCAGGTTACAAGTTTCACGAGTAATGGTCATAGGAATCAACCTCCTTTCTATATAATAGTGATGTGCTAATTTTTGACATAAGCGACCAAGGGCGCCCGCTCCTACAAATTAACTCAATTCGAACGTTTGAACTTTTAAAATCTTCTTAACTTCATCCTCTTGAAAAGCATTTATGCTGCGTGCAAGCTCGTACAATGCTTCGTCGTTGCTTGTATGGATAAAGCTGCGGAATGTAAACTGCCCGGGGTCATAACGCAAAACAAGCCTTCTGTTGATTTCTGATAGCATGTGCCACCTCCTTTCTTCCATTATTTATTGTGCTTTGTGCTCTAAATCATAATTGTACGCTCTGTTTGAACAAGTTCGGCACCGCGAACTGTTCTTGGAATGCCATTGCCTGTTATAATTGCTTCTGTTGCAAGCATGGCTTCCATAGATGCGCGAGCTGCTTCCGCGGTTTTACCCAAGTCGGCTCGTGGAATAGATAGCCTTACAACACGACCTGCGTTGCTGTAAAATGTTAAAATTGCGCGATTTGTTGTGGTCAAACGATTCATCTCCTTTCTATTTATAATGGGGCGCTGCCCCAAACCCCGCCGCTATAGCGGGAGTGAATCCCGCTTCCGCTTCCTTCGGGGAGTGGCACAGCCACTCTGTTGATGGATTTACGAGTCTCGCCGATTCTTTCGGCGAGGACACATTCGCTCGAATGATGCTTGTTCGTATTATGCCTCAACGAGCTCTGTCGTAACTGTCATTTCGACGCGTCCTACAGGTTCCGAACGGATTTGCTGGATTGCGTCCTGGATAAGCTCCACTGCTTGCGGCTGCGTTTGTATGCTTGGACGAATGCTATGCAGTGATAAAATATGATCATTTGCCGCCATTCCTTCAAAGCGCAAACGTGCACTTACGTGTCTGCCCTCTATCGACATCGGTTCACCTCCTTTCGTGAAAAGATATTGTGTATCACAGAACTCTATCCTGCATTTTTGTCCTGCGACCTGAATTCATTTTACACGAATGGTGTAAAATTACACTGTGACATATTCCTATAACTTTGTCATTGTGTTATGTCAAACAGAAAAAGGTAATAATTTTGTTTTTTTATTACAATTCACTTGACGATTTGCTTGCGATGGGTTAGTATGTCGTAAGATTATTGCACATGCCGGAGGGAGGGAAGTCCTATGTCAACAGTGGTTATAAAAGATAACGAGACTCTGGATAGTGCGCTCCGACGCTTTAAGCGCGACTGTGCTAAAGCAGGTATTATGGGTGAAATTCGTAAAAGGGAACACTATGATAAACCTAGCGTAAAACGCAAAAAGAAATCGGAAGCCGCGCGCAAGCGCAAGTATTAGTAAATTTGGGTGCATAACAGGCAAATATGTTTAGTATTTATCTGCTATGCACTTTTTTGTTGCAAATTTTTTAATTTAGGAGATGTTATGGTTCTGGTTACAGGTTCTAGTCGAGGGATTGGATTTGCCATTGCGGCCGCTTTTGCAAAGGCTGGCCACAAAGTAGTGCTTAATGGACGCGACGCAGATCGTCTTACGCAGGCCGTAGGCCAATTGCGGGAGCAATTTGGTGATATGGTGGGCGGCGTTTACGGCGACATGTCAGATTACTCTATTGCGCGGGAAATGTTTGAGCAAATCGAGGCCAAATTTGGTAAAATTGAGATACTGGTTAACAATGCGGGGGTAGCGCATTTTGGGCTGTTTAGCGATATGTCAGAGCCGGATATATTTAGGATAATAAGCGATAATTTGCATACGACAATTAACGCATCGCATTTGGCCGTGCCGCATATGGTACATGCTCGGGCGGGGTGCATTATCAATATTTCGTCTGTTTGGGGAGTTGTTGGGGCTTCTTGTGAGGTAATATACTCTGCGGCCAAGGCTGGAGTTATCGGGTTTACAAAGGCTCTGGCACGTGAGCTTGGACCCAGTGGAGTACGAGTTAATGCCATTGCATGCGGAGCTTTTGATACCGGTATGAATGATAGGCTGTCAGCGGAAGAGAAAGCGGATTTTACCGCAGGTATTCCATTAGAACGGTTTGGACAGCCTTGGGAAGTTGGGGAACTTGCGGTGTTTTTGGCATCCCCAAAAGCCGGATATTTGACAGGTCAAGTTATTGCTTTGGACGGCGGCTTGATATAAGAACACGTATAATGTAGGAAGCGGGAGGTTTTGTTAATGAAGTTAATAGTCAACGGCAAGACGAAGAAACTATATGATTTGGAAAATGGATTGTATCAATTGTTTTTCAAAGACGACATGACGGGGGCAGATGGTGTGTTTGACCCCGGAGCTAACGAAGTTGGCTTAACCGTAGATGGTGCAGGTGCGGCAGGGCTTGGGCTTTCGGCATTTTTTTTTGACAAACTAAAAAAAGCCGGATTCGATACCCACTTTGTTAGCGCGGATGTGCAGGCACGTACAATGGTTGTAAAACCAAGTAAGGTATTTGGCGGCGGGTTGGAGATTATTTGCAGATATATCGCACTTGGGAGTTTTGTACGGCGATACGGCTCGCTTGTGCAAGAGAATGCGCCGCTGCCCGGTTTGGTAGAAATGACGATAAAATCCGACGAAAGCGGCGATCCGCTTATTACGCAAGAGAGCCTTGAGGTGCTTGGCGTTTTGCAAACAGGAGAATATGCGCGATTGGTGGAGCTAACCCAGAATATATGTGAGGTTTTGCGAAAAGACCTGCTATCGGATGGGCTGGAACTTTGTGATATAAAGCTGGAGTTTGGGCATGATACGAATGGGAATATCATGTTGATAGATGAGCTTTCCGCAGGGAATATGCGCGTTCGTGAAAACGGCAGAATTGTAGAGCCGCTGGAGCTTGCGGCTAAAATACTTGGGTAGCAAAAGGTATGACATTCTTGTCGGGGCGTTCCTTGTGTCTGCCCGTCAGATACAAGGAACGCATATGCGTAGCGAACGCTTTCTATTATGCCCCTCGGCCAAATTGCAACAGTGACAAATGTAACTGTTAAAAACCTTAATTGTAAGCTATACTTATTAAATCAAGCAATGCTTGAGAAAATCATTTTTAAGGAGAATTCTTATGCAAAAACTCTTATCTTTTGACGCTTACACTCTAAAGTGGATAGCCGTTTTTGGTATGATTACCAACCACGTTGCCATCGGTCTTGCCCCTGTTTTACCACTTGTGCCACTGCTTATTTTGTACGCTTTTGGTGGGCTTACTTACGTTATAATGGCGTACTTTGTGGTGGAAGGATATAAATACACCTCCAATTTGAAAAAGTACATCGGACGGCTGCTAATATTCGGCTTAATTGCACAGGCGTTTCACCCTACGGTGCTTGGTATTACAGATATGATGGGTACGGGATTTTTCCTTAATATTATGTTTACCATAATTTTGAGCCTGTTTGTGTTGCTTATGTACGATAAAATTAAAATCCGTTTCTTGTTCTGGCTTTTGTTTATTGTGGCATGTATTGTGTCTTTGTTTATGGACTTGTTTTTTGTAGGGGTGCTAGTACCGGTTATGTACTATGCGATTAAAAAAGAGAGCCGCAGACGCACGCTGCCTGGGGTCGTTTCCGGGATTATTTGGCTGGTGCTTGGGCTGCTTAGTGCAGTGTATCCGTTTATATATCTTACAACAGGCCAATTTGCATATGAAGTACACGCTGCGGCTGCGGTAACCGGCATGCCTATAGAATTGATGGTAGCTACACCTACGTTTGCCATTGGGTGCTTTATGGGTGCGATTTTGATTCGTAACTATAACGGCGAAAGGGGCAAGCCCGCAAAGTGGTTGTTTTATGTGGCATATCCGGTACACTTAGCAATTATTGCCGCGGTTATGGTACTTTTGGGAATTGCGGCGTTTAACTTTTTTGGAATTATGTAATTAGGGTGTGTTCGAAAATTCGCTTGTGCCGAATTTTCGAACACACCCTATGCAAAAACCCCGTCATTGCTGAATTTGATTCGGCTAATGACGGGGTTGTTTTTTTGTATCAGTGTAAATAGCGTCTTAAAGCGTACTTTCAAAAGCTTGCAGACATTCTGCAATTTTGCAAAAATAACGCTCCTCAATTGTACGGACATCAAGTAGTAAGATATCTTTATGAATCCTGGCTATAATCGGGGTTTTCCAGTTGCGCAAATGCGCTTCTATTTCACCTATGGTGAAATCCTTTGTAGGAGAAATAGCCACTGCCCAGGATTCAAATTCTTGTGTGGGGAGTGACCCGCCGCCGGCTTGCCCTACTGTTTTTTGTAACGCGAGCGGCAGGACAGAGTTGTGCATAACAAAAGAAAGCTGTTCCAATAAATGGGCGGCTTTTTCTTCTAGTGCTTTTGGTGTTGCCAGTAACATGGAAAGAGTGGGGACTTGTTCCTTAGCATTTTCCAAATCTAAATATAGAGTTAGGCTCGATTCCAATGCCGCAAGAGTTAGCTTGTCTGCACGCAACGCGCGATATAGTGGATGTTTGCGCAGTTTTTTAATATGCTCTTGTTTGCCCAAAACTATCCCACACTGTGGCCCGCCCAGTAGCTTGTCGCCGCTAAAGCATAATACATCCACACCATCGGCTACAGCTTGCTGTACGGTTGGCTCACCCGCAAAACTTACGAGAGAGCCAGAGCCTATGTCGTAAATGGATATTACTCCCGCTTCTCTTGCGAGTGTGGTAAGGTCGCGTACATCAACTTCTTGAGTGAAACCCATAATTTTATAGTTAGATGTATGAACTTTAAGCAAAGCAGCGGTGTTTTCGCATATGGCACTGCGGTAATCGGAAAGGTGAGTTTTGTTGGTAGCTCCGACCTCGCGCAAAACCGCGCCGCCCTGAGAGATTACTTCCGGTACGCGAAAAGAGCCGCCAATCTCTACAAGTTCTCCACGGGACACAATTACCTCGCCCGCACTACAGAGTGCCGCAAGTACAAGCAGAACCGCCGCGGCGTTGTTGTTTACAATACATGCGGCTTCCGCACCGGTAAGGCCGGTTAATAGATTTTCGATACCATCTGTGCGGCTGCCTCGTTTGCCTGTGGTAAGGTCGTATTCTAATGTGGAGTACCCCATTGCCACTTGCTTAACATGTTCCGCCACAGCTTCTGCCATTGACGCGCGTCCTAAGTTTGTATGCAGAACAACGCCTGTGGCGTTTATTACCGGACGAAGTTTTGGTGTAAGGCGTAATTGTGCCAATGCCATTGCCGCTTCCGAAACACAATGTATCGAATGCGTATACATTGTGTAAGGTACGCCGCTCTCCGCGTTTTCTACTGTAGTAGATTTAGCATTAGAAAACTGACAAACACAGGGTTTAACGAGGTGCGCATCACTGTTTTGCCGTATTTCTTTGCGGCAGTTGTCCAAAACTTCTCGTATGCATTCGACCAACACCCCGCGCGGTATCACTGCTAAAGTGGATGGCTGAGGCTCTTGTAAGGGCGAGCCGCCTGCTATATATTCCAACACATCATCTACACGCGGCAAGTTGCGCAGTAGTTCATTCGTCATTATAAAACACTCATTTCGCATCTATATAGGAACGACAGAGGACAGCCGTCCCTATATAAACGCATATTCGCCGTTCTGATACTGCATTCATTATGAAATAGTACTAATCGCCCCTACAATATACAATAACGTGCATAAGGGGATTATTCCGATTAATATTACGCGGACACTAACCCTTCTTTTACCAACAACTCGGTAGCCTGCGCAAGTTTACCTTCGTTTACTAACACAATCGGCCCGGTGCAACCCATACCGCTTTCCGCGTAAACCCCGGCCTTCATAAGCACCGTCACGGCATTGTCTAGATCCATTATCTCTATACCGGCGATTTCTGCAGTAACAATCTCTTTTGCGGGAGCGGTAAATGTTTCCGCAGCCACAGGCGCGGCCTTTTGTGTATACTTTTCTAAAATTTCGTCAAGCCCTGCACGTTTTGCCGCGGCAAATTCCGCAAGCATCACTTTACGCCAGTCGCCCTTTACCAATTCCGCGGCAAATTCCGCAGCTCCGGTAACTACAGGCGCACCCGACGCGCGAGAAACTATCATCACGAGATTCTTCGCGCCCTCGCCGATACCCGGCCCGTATCCAAAGCCAACGGATTCATAAGACCCGCCGGTTGTAAACGACGACAGCACTTTTGTCAAAATATTACCTGTAAGCGGGTCGCAAACCATAATGTCGCACGGTGCGGTAAGCGCGTCGTTGCCACGCATAATGGCACTGCCATCCGCACGCCCGGATATGGCAAAGTTTACCTTATAGCCATTATCGGAAAGCTCTTTCAATGCCCGTTCTGCCTGCCTTGCACCGTCGATATTGAGAATACCCACCGTGGGTGCGGCTATACCGCATGCCTTGGCTACAATCACGCCGTAAATGGCGTTTTTAACCATACCCGCAACCCTGTCGGTAGCAGCGGTTCCTGTGGTGGTGGCTATATACATAAGCTTGCCCATACCTGGGGTAATGCTTCTGCCGACGGTGGAAACGCCAATTGGGAACGGATAATGCATAGCTACCGCCCCGTCAAGCGCGCCGCTGTCGAGCGCTTTTTCCATTGCTTCAATGGCAGTGGCTTCGCAATCGGCAAAAACGCAGTTCATCGAGTCGTTTTTCAATGTGCCAATATAGCTTACGTCTATGCCCTTTTTAGCTGCCGCAACCGCGCCTGTCATCATATTTTCTTCGCCATGTTCGCTGCCAAGACCAAAAATGCCTATCTTAGGCACGTCACTTGAAACCATAGGTGCAGCTTGTGTCTGCTTGCCTTGGTTTTTACGCATTACAAACGAGCAGCCGTCAAACAAGTTGGTCATGCGGCCAAGGAACAAACTGCCCTTGCCGATTATCATAGACGTTTCTATCGCACCACTAAGAATATCGTCGCAACCGAATCCCATATACGGAATCCCTGATGGGATATGCCCCTGTGTGGGAGCCCAGCCCGTCATGCCATGTTTTACGATAAAGTCGTTTAGCGCGGTGCGCTCCATTTGCCCTTTAGTTACGGCAAGCGCGCCAATCATTTTATAGTTGGCCAAAGGAACATCCCCGGCTCCCGCAGGCTTTGTAACATCGGGGTTATGCATTTCCACAGAAAACTTGTCGATATCTGTAATTTTAAGCCCCATTTTATCAAGTGGATCAGTTACAAGAGCGGTTATAACTGCCTGTGGCGAAGAACCAGACCCGACAGAATGCCAGCCAGTGTATTCAGACAAAATTTCAGGGCTAATGCCGTCATTTTCGCTGATAAGTACCGCAAATGCGCCCACAACGTCCTCGAGAATCGGTAATTCTTTCTTCACATGGTCCTTACCGTTCATGCCAAGCTTAGCGGTGCTGCCACCCGCAGCTACAATAACATTTTTATATGTTCCCGATTTTACAAGTGCTGCAGCATGAATAATTGCGTGAACAGGAGCCGCGCAAAACGCCCTGATATCTGCGCCTGTTGCGCCGATATAGCCCGCCATTTCCGCAGAAGCTTTTGCCAAGTTGCCGCCGCCGCGTTGGTTCATATCGCCCACGGCTTCCTCGGAGCAATCGATTACAAGGTCGATCTCAGCTTTACTGGTACCCTTCGCCTTGCTGGTCAAGTGCAGTAGCGACAATACGCAAGATGCCTTAGAAACGAGGTTTTCCAAAATAACATGTGCGGATAGATTTTCGTCAACATCATGAGCTTTTTTTACACAGCCTATTAATTTTCCACCCGCATACAGACCTTCTGCGTCCTCTTGCATTAACGCTTCGATAACATCAATGCTAACGCCATCCTTTACTTTGGACATAATGCTTTCGTCCATTAGCGGGTGTAATTCAAACGCGGGTTTAATTTCCGCGACAAAACTGTCTGCCAGTTGTAGCAGGTCAAAAGCGTCACACGCTTGCATTAGCATGTAAAACTCGCCCTGTGGCATAATTTCTCCAAACTTGCCAAAGCGTTCTTTTACGGGGGCTTCTTTGTCGTACCATGGAAGCGAAATTTCTCCAAGCGCGGCCGGGGTCATACCGCCGATGTATACCTGATTGGGTGCGTAAGCCACCGCCGCTTCAAACTTGCGCAGATGCGCGGGTACCCTTGTCAGATATTCCGACGCGGGGTTTACCAGCCGTTCGGTAGTTTGGGTTGTGCCGTTGTGAAGTACCATGTCCGGCGTATGCGCCAAACAGTAGGATGATGCTTTTATTACTGCGTTCATTTTTGCTGCACTCCTTTTAGGTTTCTGATTTTTTATATGTGCTTTTTTATTGTTGAATAACTATTGCTGTATCGCGGAAGTTGAACTACCCATTAAATCCATCGGCCTGGCGTTCCATGTTTTCTACAACAATATCATAAATATCGCCGAGTGACGAACAATACTCAATAATTTTCCACGGAGTAACGGAGTATTTGTATGGAAATGTATTTTTACTAGTTCTTCGTCACCAACAGCAAGCAAACTATCTCCATCAAGCACTAATTTTCCTCCCTGAAATTTTATTTCACAAATATAGTTATTCACGCCAGCCACAATGCCTGCGCACAAGGATTATATCAAAGATTGTGTCAAATGCACAGCACTTATTTACATTTAGAGTGTCTCAAACGCGTCTTTCATTTCACATGCTTTTGCAAACAAAAAAACCAACTAGTGACTCACAGTCACCAGTTGGTTTTGCAAAATTTCAATTAAAATTTACAATGCTGTTCACGGATAGAATTCATCTCAGACGAAATCTCGTCCAAGTCAAGAACCATTTCCATCATGCCAACTTGTTCATCGTACACGCCAGCATCTACTTGAGATTTTATTGCTTCTTCACAAATGTGATAAACGGAGAGTCCCAACGAGACTCCTGTCAATGGACCTGCAAAAGTGGGATCGCCCGCCGTAACAGTTTCCGCGGCTATACCGGAAGCTTCGCCTTCAGCCGCGCCAAGGATAACAACAATGTTTTCCGCGCCAAACTGCTCTGCAAACTCCTTTACCCTCTTCTGATTTTCCAAATCCATTGCGCCTGCGGCCGTTCAGACGAAACATTCTGTTGAAGAAAACAGAATTTCCGCACCGGCTACAGTTTTAACGCATTCTTCGATAGCTGGACCGGGAATGCCGTCGCGGTCGCCAATTATGACGACTTTTTTGTTTGCCAAAATTGCCATGTGCTTTCTCCTTTCGGATTTTACTAGATGTGCTTGTTAATCATTGCTTCAATGTTAGCTTCTGTAGCGTTGTCTTTTACTAGCTCTTCGATTTTTACTCCGTTTTCGTAAACGGCTACAACCGGCAGGCCAAGGATTTTTTGCCCGATGGCAAGCCTACGTGCCTTTGTTGTGTTTAGTTTGACAAATTTTATTTTGTCGCCGTATTTTTCTGCCATTGTTGTTATAAACGGCAAAAGCGCCTCGCATGGTACACAGCCGTCGCCAAAATAATCGACTATAACTTTCCCCTCTGCTTGCAGAACTTCGGATTCAAAAGTATCTTTGTTTGCTTCTATCACTGTTTCACCTCCTTGGTCGCATAGCCGAGCAGCGACAGCGTTCTTCTGTCGCGACCAGGCTTGGTCGCATAGCCGAGCAGCGACAGTGTTCTTCTGTCGCGACCAGACTTGGCTACATAAACAAGCAGCGGCAATACTCTTTTGCCGTAGCTAGCCTTATATGTTGTTCGGCATCTAAACCGCTTGCTTGATTTGTTTGAACTTTTGGTCGTGAATGTCGACGGTTAATTTTAGAGTATCGAATTTTTTATCCAGCTTTTGCAGAAGTTGATAATCGCTGTTTTGGATGTCTTGAAGGAGGCGAGTTTCCGCACGTAGTGCAGCTATGTCCTCACGCACTTCTGTACGTAACTCGGTAACTTCTGTACGTAACTCGGTAACTTCTGTACGTAGCTCGGTAACACCTGCACGTAGCTCGGTAACATCTGTACGCAACTCGGTAACATCTGTACGCAACTCAGCAATGCTTGCATGCATTTCTGTAAATTCATTCGTTACTTTTGCCAATCCTTGCTCCAGCTTAGTTATCCCTTGTTCAATCCCGGGCAGCCTTTGCATTAATTCTTCCATAAGCGATAAAAATTTTGTGTCATTGTTCACAGCGGTCATCCTCTCTTGCTTTTACTACTCAGCTAACCAAGGACAGTATTAATATAGTGCTCTGCCGCAAAAGTAGCAATCGCACCATCTGCGGCAGCGGTTACAACTTGCCTCAGGGATTTCACGCGAATATCTCCCGCAGCAAAAACACCGGGGACATTGGTTTTCATATCATCATCTGTAGGGATGTACTTACCATCCATATGAACTTTGTCAATAAAAATGTCAGTATTTGGCATGAAGCCAATGAACACGAACACACCAAACGTGCCGTCTTCTTCGTCTGCTTCAATTTCACGCAATTCGCCTGTTTTTACATTTTTGACCACCATGGATGTTAGAATACCGTCACCCTTTAACTCCTCGATTACAGTATCCCACATATACTCGATTTTGGGATTAGCAAAAGCACGCTCTTGGATAGACTTTGCGGCACGAAGCTCATCTCTGCGGTGGATGATTGTTACCTTACGGGCAAATTTTGCAAGATAAATGGCTTCTTCCACAGCGGAGTCACCGCCACCCATAACAAAAACTTCCAAATCTTCGAAGAAATTTGCGTCGCAAGTGGCACAATAACTTACACCCTTACCAATTAACTCCCTCTCGCCGGGGCAGCCAATAGGACGCGGCTGTGCTCCTGTGGCAATTATCACAGTTTTGCCCAAGTATTCGCCTTTTTGCCCTTTTACCACCTTTGTGGCGGGTTCAAGGTCTACATCAACAATTGTGTCGCTTATGCGCTCAGCACCAAAATGATCGCACTGGGCAACCATTCTATCTATTAGACTTGGACCTGTTTCATGCTCTAGCCCGCCGGGGTAGTTTTCTATCTCAGATGTGATAACAATTTGGCCACCCACAGCGTCTTTTTCGATTAGCAATGTACTAAGACGCGCGCGCCCGGCGTAAATAGCGGCGGCAAGCCCCGCGGGGCCTGCGCCGATTATAATGATATCGTAAATTTTACTCAAGATTTCACCTGCTCTGTATCGATTATTTTATCGTCTTCCATTTTGAAAATACCGGAAGCCTTTTTAAGTGCGATTAGCTCTTTAACAAAGCCTTTTTCCAGAACGAACACCTCTAATGAGTTTTGATATTTTTTTTCTTTTTCAGTCATTCGCTCACCTTTTTTCATAGCAATGGGAGAGATTTAGAAAGGATTATTCCACCTCAAAAATCGTCTGTTCGCTAACTTCTGTGGTCAATGCCGTAAGTGCGGTATTCAAAATCTTCCTACGAATCTGCTTCTCCTGTTCAAGGGAAAGCTTAGGGTCACCCAATGGATGAGGAATCGCAATGGTTGGAACAATTCTGTTTGCGCCAACCGTCAAAGAAATTGGGGTAACCGTACACAAGTGAACCACGGGAATACCCGCACGTTCGATTTCTTTCACCATCGTTGCACCGCAACGAGTACAGGTGCCTCATGTGGATGTAAGGACTACCGCATTAACTCCTAAGCTAATTAGCTTTTTGCCGATATCCTCACCAAATCCTTTGGAAGACTTTACCGCGGTACCGTTACCAACTGTGGAATAGAACATGTTGTGTAACTTGCCGATTTTGCCCTCTTTTTCAAATTCGCGTAAAATATCAACAGGCACAACTCTGTCGGAATCTTGGTTAGCATAAACAGGGTCGTAACCACCATGGGCAGTTTCGAAGCCTATTTCTGTCAAGTCCATAATGCCTGTAATATCGTATTCGCCATATTTGGACGCCGATGAAGACTCGATACGATCAGGGTTACCCTTAGACACGATACCGCCCGAAGTCACAACCGCAATGGTGGCTTTTGTGATATCTTTTATGGCCGCTACAGGTTCTACTCTATCGAAGTCTGGCATTGGATATTCCGTTTCAAACGGCTTACCTGCCATTTTTGCAAGAAGCATCTTGACAGCGCGCTTGCTGCCACGCTCTTTATCAAAGAAATTTACACGCTGTCCGTTAGGGAGATAGCCATCCTCTGCAGACGCGCCGATTGTTTCGCCTTTTGCAAGCTTAAGCGCCAGCTTTGCCATTTTAGGCGCGGCATCACGCATTCCCGCGGCAGAATTCTTGGTTGCGATAATGTACATTTTTGTTTTGTACATATCCGCACCCGGGTTTTCCACGTACATGCCTGTTACCACAGGAATTTGCAGTTTTTCTGCAACCGCTTCACATATAGCGCCGCATGCGACACCATAACGTCCCGCGTTAAACGCAGGACCCGCAATAAACAAATCCGCGCCTTTTATCATGCTCAAAATTGTAGCTTTTGCCTCATCTGTGTTTTCGTTAAAGAACGAGTCGCCACAGACAATCGTCTGCACTATTTCAGCTTCGCCACCAAACGCGGCGTTAAGTGCCAGACCTGGGCCAACCGCGCCCTCGCGCGATTCCGGCGGCACATGTGCCATTTCTTCGCCGCCAATGCCTGCGTAGAACTGGTTGATATAATGAACTACTTTTAACATTGCTGTATCACACTCCTTTTTTGTAAACATCGACATAGTAATCGGTTACGAGACGCATAGTACGCTCTGGATATATGCCAACGGTGAAATGCGGCCGTGCCGCCTATCGAGCACTCATACGGTTGAAACCAAGCTCGTTGGTTGCACCCGTTATTGCCTGAATTTCTACTACTATTGAGCCATCTGCCTGCAAGTTGTTTTCAAACCCACCTGCAATTTTGTCTACATACTCCAGTGTACCAATAACTTTGTCTAGTTTTGGCAAAGTAACAACTTGATTTGCGTTGCCGCCTGTTACTACCGCGTTCGCGGATGCGTCAACGTCCGCAAGCGACTGCGAAGTCCCGTCGCGCCCGGCGTATTCGTCTGTAATTATTACGGTGTGGATACCCTTGGCTTCGATTTTTTTGCAGTTCATGATAAGGTCGGTATCAGGGTTGCCAAAGCCTTCCTGCGAAACAATCGCGCCGTCAAGGCCAAGGAATTCGCACAGCTTCGCGGTCCAGTCGGAAGAACGCTGCTTGTCGGCAAGGTACACATTTTCGTTGGTGATAATCATTCCCACAAAGTTAAGAGTCTTGCCGTGTTCCGCAAATAAATCCTCTATAACAGGGTTGTTCTGATGGTGATATGTTGTGTTTTTGTCACATGCGGAAACACAGTTACCGCTTATTATCGTACCGTCAAAAATCTCTGTCGGGTTAATTAGAGTTGTAATGCTCTGCTTCATGTCCACGCCATACACATAGGTATCATGCAAAAGACCTTGGCTTTGCAGCATTTGCACGTAGCCTACTTTTGGCAGGTCGGGATATGTCCTTATTGCTTCGGGGATAGGCAGGGTTTCGTAAGTTGTGACTTCGCAAGGAGTAATATTGCGCCCAAGTTCACCCAAATACGCGGCGGATTTTAAGCCTGCCATGCGAAGTGCATGCTCATAGTCATGCGGTGCAATATCTGCCACAGGCTCAAATGTTAAAACAAGATTATTCGTTTTGGAAAATGGCGTGTATTCCGCGCCAAGGCCGGTCATGTCGATGATACCTTCTTGAAAGCCTACGACTTTACCGCAGGTAACTACTGCCGCACCTTTAAGCACATGAGTTGTACCTGTGCCAACAGTGTCCACAGGCGAAAGCACGCCGGGGAACATGCCGCCCGGGCCTTCTACTTTAACACGCGGCTCAATAACGTCTTTTACAGGCGTAATACGTACGCTCTCGCCCGGTTTTGCGATATCAAGCTCGACGGATTTGAAACGTTCGTCCTTCATTAATAAGGCCGAAAGTTCGTCTTTGTTTACATGCAGTACAGAGTTTTCGACTTTTGAAACAGTCCCAAACTGAATGTCACCAATGGTGATGCATCCTAAATTCAGTTTCACTCTATTGCCTCCTTTAAAATTGGGTTATATTTTTTTGTTCATTGCGTTCATAATTAAGCTGCAGTCGATTTCCATAAAATCCTTATGTGTATGTTCGGGGATTTCTCGTTCGCAAAACCTGTGGTAGCAGGCGATGCTTTCTTCTATTATGGAGAGGGATTTTATATCCAAAGCAGTAGCGCTTTGTGAAATTATAATGGATTTGTATGGTGTTTCTTTTGGCTTGACGCTCCCCGAAAGAGGGTGTGTGAGCAGCCTGTGCCCTTTGTGAATGTAGTCCCGAACCAAAACTAAGACCTCCAAGTACGTTATTTGTGCAAATTCCACATCAAATGTACAGGAAAGTCGTTCTTTTACAAGGGGATTGTTTGTGATTAGCTTGTGAATTATTGGACATCATCCTAATGTTTTGTCAAATTTGTTGTATTATATCATGTCAATACCCAACGGGCAAGGATGCAAAATTCTTAATAGCTTGAAAAAATCGTTGGGCTATGTCACAGTGCTTTGTGGCGATGCTTGATGTATACTGTTTGCAAGTTGCGAGATACCTCTCTTGTAACCACTGCTCTCATCCGGCTCTAACGACAAACGGTAGCTCCGTCCCTGCGGCAGCTCGGCTCTGAAACGCATGTGCTTACATTTATAGCTGTTTAGCGGCTTACTCGGATGGATATGTAAAAAATTAATGCCGCCGCGGATAGTGTTTTAGCAGATGCCAGACTTGGCAATGTTACAGAAAACTTCGAACATACTGCATGCGATGGCTCTACATCTGGCGGCTTCTTTGCCAATTACTTTACGGATGGAAACCGTTGGGGACACTTGTTGGAAGCGCACACGCCTTTGATACTCTCTTAGAGTACTTGATTTATGATTCAAGTGACCCTCGTCATTGGAGAAGAAATGCTGCTGTTAGAAATCTCGCATCTAGGGCTAGGTTAATTCCTGGTATAGTTAGTGCCGGAACTATCGGTCTTGATGTTCGAGATGGTGTTCAGCAAAATCGTGCGCAAGGCGAATCTGTTGAGAATATTCTATCGGATGCTATGGCAGATGTACTCGTTTCTGGCGTTGGTGTTGGTGCTGCCTATGGCGGAAGTGTAGCGGGCACGGCAGCAGTACCAGTACTTGTCAAATTGCATGCATCTATAAAAGCCGGAGTTAAAAGGAGTGACCACTCAATGACTGTTGAAAAAGATACATTAACTGCCGAAAGTGTAAAATTGTATGTAATAAACTCGCACCACATAGTTATCGAAAAGGATATAACTTTATTTTTATCTATACCAATATTCGGTGTGGTCTTTGATTTGGGGATTGCGGTATCTGATCGGGGTAATTTCCATATTTTCTCGCTACTATCTTTGGTTTGTTGGATTATGTTTATCATTTGGGGCGTAAGAGTTTACTCTAAAGTTGAAAACAAGAAGAAACTTTCAAATTGCACAATCTCTTTACTAGTTGGAAACAGTTTCGGAGTGCTTTCAATTGCGGCAATATCGGTCTGTGTTAATAGCTTAGTTGTGCATGGTGACACTATTGTGATGTCTGTAGGACTTTTATCAATAGTAGTGGCTACCGTGATTTTGTTAAAACTTGGGATATGGGCAGTTGAACGTCCTATATTTATATTACAACGCGGTATCACACACACAAAAAAGAAAAAGAAAAAGTTAATACCAGCATTTCTAGCAAAATCGATGGTTACAACAGGTTGTATATTGGGAGTTATTTCGGGACGAGTTATTATGAGTAATATCCCTGTAGAAATAGCCCGTAGTCCATTGTTTATCTTTGGATTTGGTGTAATATTATTTCTTCCTTGTATATTTCTAGCGGTTGGTTCCTACTATCGCGTCTACTTAATTCGAAAATTTAAGCTATCACGCATGTACATCCACTAAGTGTCGCGGGGGACACGCGTAGGTTGCAAAAAGCCATCCGTACACAAATAGCAACCACAAAACCATTCCAAAAAGCAAAACAACAGCCCGAACTATCGCAAACAAAAGCGAATCCGGGCTGTTGGTTATTAAACTTAAAAATCATCGTCAAGATTTTTAATCAATTCTGGCAAAAAGATAACCAACACATCCCAAACAATATTAAGCTGGATACCTTCATAGTCGTGAACGATTCGATTTCTCATACCCCGCATCTTACGCCAAGGAATGTGTGACTGTGTTTGTAAAAACTCATCACTCAAACGTCCAACGAGCTCCCCAATCTGGCTTAGATTAAGAACACATGCCGCTATTGTTTTTGCATCAGCCGAGAATTCCTTGAAATTCATATCACCTTTAAATTGTATAGCCTGAACCGCATAAGTTCTTATCTTTTTAAGCACAATTTTTTCAGACTCTTTCATATATCAGCACTCCGGTTTCTGCAATCTCTCGTTGTACACGACTTCCGTCTACAATTTGAGATGCTTCTATTAAATCTATTGGTACGTTAAGAGCTTCTGTAATGTCCTCTAAGACACCAAAGAAGTCAATCCCTCGAATTTTACCGTTACTGTCTATAAGAATATCCACGTCACTTGTTTCTGTTGGGGTACCTTTAGCAAATGAGCCAAAAAGAATGGCTTTTTGGACGGGGATTTCACTAAAAATCGGAAATAGCTTTTTTTCTATTGTATATCTATCCATTTGTAACCACCTCAAATCCCCTTTATTTTACACAGGAAGTTTTAAGAAGTCTATAGCCAGAATTTTCGGCAAATCAACGCCACGAATTGTGTAATTTGCAACTTCTATTCGCTTACACAGCCATTCTCAAAAAAAGCAAAATACGGGGTTCTGATTTTCATAGTGTGTAGTGCTGTGATTCGATATAGAATCACAACCCGGAGCAGCGAGGCCCTGACGGATATAGCCCTTCCCGGTACAAGTGCAAAGGCTATACGACGGCCAAACGCCCCATGCCATATCACCAGGTACTAGGCTAGAGCGGCACCCACGCCTTTACCACTGCTGTAGAACGCTTGCTAATAGCACTACCGAGAAACTGCGCCATGTGCAGCTCCTCGGCGTGCGCAGTTAGCATAGCTCTATAGCAAGTGGTAAAGGCGTAAGGGGTGCGCCTAGCCTAGTACCGGAGATATGGCTATGGGGCATTTGGCTATCCGTAGAGCTCTTACGATTGACTTCTTTGGTGTCTTAGAGGGACATTATAGAAGCTCTTCACACAGTAACCAGCTGAATTTTTTTGCACCATAAAATCCCCTTCCCTACGCTCCGGGTTTCTTAACCGCCGCATAGCTAAGCGCGATATGAATATCATATCCTGTATCCGTTTCTCGCATGTCAAATCTGGTATCCATCCCGGAGTTGCGCATCATCTCCAAGTCTTCCTTGATAGAATTGGTCAATAACCGAATATCCCGTATGTACGTCTTAAACGGGATGGTTTTGGGCTTTATTTTGGGTACAACCATGGTATCGATAAGTTCTTCTGTTTTACGTACCGTTAACCCATTTGCAATAATTTTTTGCAAAACTTCTTCTCTGTCTTCTTCGCAATCTAGTTTAAGCAATGCCCGTGCGTGCCGTTCCGACAGTTCATTTTCGATAATTGTCTTCTGCATCTGTCGCGAAATTCTTAGTAGCCGCAGCTTGTTGGCAATAGTCGACTGGTTTTTGCCTATACGTGAAGCCAGTTCTTCCTGCGTAAACGCGTAATCGCCTATTAAATTTCTAAAACCTTCGGCCTCTTCAAAAAAATGCAAGTCTCGCCTCTGCAAGTTTTCGATAATTGCAAGCACGGCAGAATCGGTATCGGAAATTTCCACTAAGATTGCGGGAATCGCGTATTCGCCGGCAAGGCGGCTTGCCCGCAGGCGGCGTTCTCCCGCCACCAATTCGTAGTTGGTATTGCCCAACCTGCGTACGCTTATTGGCTGCAGCACCCCATATTCCTTTATAGACGCGGCAAGCTCGTCCAACCCGTTTTGGTCAAAAATACGTCGTGGCTGATATGGGTTTGGGCGAATGGCGTCTAAAGGCAGGTTTAAGATTTCTGTAGATAAATATGTCATTGCCAACACTCCTTTTGTAAATTTTTGGCAGTATAGCACATAGATAACCCGGGCAATAAAATTGCTAAATATTGGCAATTTTCTTTTCCCGCCAAAAAATTTTAATTTATCGGTAAGAACTTCGTCGCAAATGAGTCCTTTTTGCGTTAAAAAGTGTAATTCTGTAAAAATTCAGGCAAACACAGTAATGTTTGTCGACGAGTTCTACACCCTACCGCACCTACATAAACATGTCCAAGAGGTGAAGTGGGACATGATGAGAAAATCACATAACGGCTTAACAACTTCTCAAGCCGCGGCATCTGCCTTGCAACATGGTATCAACGCGTTGACAAAAAAGGCAAAAATAAGCTTTTTCAGCCGGTATATTGCCAGCTTTGGTGACCCTATTATCCGCATATTAATGATAGCTCTTGGTGTTAACTTGCTGCTTATGCTACGGGACGCCAACTGGTACGAATCCGCGGGTATTGCTGTGGCTGTGCTGCTTGCCACTCTAATTTCTACGTTGTCGGAATATGGTAGCGAATCCGCTTTTGAAAAGCTGAACGAAGAAGCGGCTCATGTAAAATGCCGCGTTCGCCGCGACGGTAAAATTGTGGAACTTACCATTGACGAAATAGTTGTAGGCGACGTTGTATACATAGGCGCGGGGGAAAGAATACCTGCGGACGGCGCGCTTATCCACGGAGAAGTGGATGTAGACCAGTCTGCGTTAAACGGGGAAACTAAGGAAGCGCGAAAAAGCCCTTCAGGCGACCATGGGGATTTTCTTTCGAAGTCGGGGCTGTTCCGCGGCAGCATTGTGTGCGCGGGCGAAGGGCAGATGCTTGTAACGCGCGTTGGAGACGGTACGTTTTATGGGCAACTTGCCGCGGATATACAAGAAGCCACAGTGGAAAGTCCGCTAAAAACCAGGCTTTCGCAGCTTGCCAAAGTAATAAGCCGCTTTGGATACGCCGCGGCGGCAGTTGTAGTTGTAGCTAACCTTTTTAACTCGCTGGTGCTGGCAAACGGCTTTGATACTTATCTTATAACTGCGCATATTTTGGATTTCCCTAAATTTTTCGGCGATGTGATGATGGCGGTTACGTTGGGTATAACGGTTATTGTAATGGCAGTACCGGAAGGGTTACCGATGATGATAACCGTGGTACTTAGCGCAAATATGCGCCGCATGCTAAAAGACAACGTGCTGGTGCGCAAGCTGGTGGGGATAGAAACCAGCGGTAGTTTGAATATTCTATTTACAGACAAGACTGGTACGTTAACCCGTGGGATGCTTGAGGTTACAACTTTTATTACCGCAGGCGGACATGCCGTAGATATAGGCAAGCTTAAAGGTACACTTTACAACCGCATAGCCTTAAATGCGTTTTATAACAACTCCGCTCAGCTTGTTTCCAAAAAGTTAAAAACAGTGGCTGTAGGCGGCAATTCCACAGATCGCGCGTTGTTGGAATATGTCAAAAACATCGCGCCTAAATTGCCGCTCTGTCAAAAAACCTTCTCGTTACCGTTTAACTCTAAGGACAAATTTTCCGTTGCGGCAATATCCGGCGATACGAGCGGCGTTTTTGTAAAAGGCGCACCGGAGATGCTGCTGCCCGGCTGCCGTTTCGCCTACAACGAGCGCGGCGAAAAGGTAGCGTTTTCTCACCCAACCGCCCTAAAAGAAGCCATAATCTCCCATGCTCGCGACGGCGTTCGTCTGTTGGCGCTATGCGAAGCCGCAACCGAGAAAGATGCCGCCGCACGACAAAACCTGCTTTTGGTTGGCTTGATAGGCATACGCGACGAGCTTCGCGCGGAAGCAAAAAAAGCCGTTGCCGAAGTAATGGGCGCGGGCGTGCAGGTGGTAATGGTAACGGGCGACAACCGTGACACGGCAGTTAACGTAGCCGCAAAGCTCGGGCTTGTGTCCCGCGGCGAAACAACAGGCATAATAACCAGCACGGCGCTAAACCAGCTAAGCGACGGCGAAGTAAAGAAGCTACTGCCAAAGCTGCGTGTAGTAGCTCGTGCCTTACCCACCGACAAGGGCCGCCTTGTGCGGCTTAGCCAAGAGATGGGCTTGGTGGCAGGTATGACGGGCGATGGCGTAAACGACGCCCCTGCCCTAAAACGCGCAGACGTGGGCTTTGCCATGGGTGACGGCACGGAGATTGCAAAAGAAGCCGGCGATATTGTAATACTGGACAACAACTTTGCCTCTATTGTCAAGTCCATTCTTTATGGGCGTACTATTTTTAAGAGCATCCGCAAGTTTTTAATTTTTCAGTTAACCATTAACTTCTGCGCGGTGGGGGTGTCGGTTATAGGGCCGTTTATTGGTGTACCTGTACCGGTTACAATAATCCAAATGCTGTGGATTAATATGATTATGGACACATTGGCGGGGCTTGCGTATGCAGGCGAAACGCCTTTGGCAGAGTACATGAAAGAAGCACCCAAGCGGCGTGACGAACCGATTATTAACCGATACATGTTTAACCAAATTGCCACAACTGGGCTGTATACTATTTTGCTTAGCTTAGCGTTTTTTAAAGTGCCTTATTTCTTCGAAGCCTTCCGTAGCGACGAGAGATATTTCCTTACAGCGTTTTTCGCGTTGTTTATATTTGCCGGGGTTTTTAACAGTTTAAACGCGCGTACGTATCGGCTTAATATTTTGGCATATATAGGGCGCAACAAGATGTTTATCGGCATAATGCTGGCGGTTTCTATTCTGCAGATTTTGCTTATTTATTACGGCGGTGCGGTTTTCCGTACCACGGGGCTAAGTTTTGGCGAGCTTAGACTGGTGATATTGCTGGCGTCTACGGTAGTTTTCTTTGACCTTGGACGGAAGATGTTTTTGCGGTTTCATAATCGTAAGGGGTTTATATAAAATACGCGGCATATTTTTATAGTCATTCCCCCCGAAAACCGTCACATAGAACGCAGTAAATTTTTCGCAAGCCAAGGAGCTGAAAACCGCAGCGAGCGCTTCCCGTGCCGCGCACTAGACAATGCATAAGGTTTTTAGCAACGCGGGATTGTGGAAAATTTACAAGTTATATAAGATGGGTTTCAGGGGGCATGACTATAAAATTACAGCCGCGCAATTATAACCCTTACACAGTTACTGGTGTGGGAATATCGTACACATGAATATCTGCTTCAGAAAAGAATCCAACTTCGATTTCTTCTGTCACGGTAATGGAATTTGGTATGTTAGCCGACGCCATAACACTGGAAATAGGGCTTGCCCAAAAATAGTGGTCTTCGAATCGGCTATCGTAGTGGTAAGCGGTATGTCCGTTTAGGAAAGCCCTATACACTACCGTGGCCGTAAATTTCCGCACGGTGGCTATCATTTTTGCCATAACCGACTTGCCTGGACGTACAACTGTTTCAACTGTATCTGTTGTGGTAAAAGCGATAGTACTTTCTTGCTTGTTTTCCTGACCCCATTGGTAGTTATATCCCAAGCTAACCCCTGCAGAAGCCACCCCAATATTAACACCAATATTGGCGCTGGCACTTATACCATGGGTGCTGGTATGTGTGCTGGATAGAGTATTGCTAACGGTGGATGTTAGCTCTGCCGTAAATATCATGTCTTCATCCACTCTGTCATTGGTTGTGGTTTTGGTGGCAATTGTAGCAAGTGACGTTGATACATTGCTAATTTTTATGCTTTCAACCGCTAGATGAATATTGGTTTCATTCCAACCATATTCCTTAAAAAGGCACGGGCACTTGCCCGCCGGAGCCGGGCTATTTAAAAACGCGTGCTTTGGTGCCTTACCTCTATGAATACCTACCGCCCGCACAAGGTTTGCTTCTTGCAGGTTAAATGCCTTTTTGTCGCCATCTTCTACAATATGATTACTGCTGCCCTTGGCACTAATTACTGGGTTGCCTTTTTCATCAAACTCGACGTTAATAGCAATGCTGTTTATTGCGCTTAGTTGGTGGTCGGGGTTAATTCCCCTTAGCACTTCCAGCACATCCACATCTCGTTCAGACGGGCCTGCATACGGCAACTCGCAGCTGTTTTCTGGTTCGGGATTGGGTTCTGGGCCATTTTGTAAATTAATAATAGTAACAGGGCTTGCCGTGCCATCTACACACACACCTTTGTTGGTAGCGGTAACTGTGTAAATATGTGTATTCTTTGCATACCCAACAGGCACCCGCGATTGTATCATTATATATTCGCCATTGGGTATAATGCCAAAGCTTGCCCTGCCTTTATCGTTTGATACAGCTTTTTTATATGGGCAAGTCATATCAGAATCTCTATAAAAAAGCGCAAATTCCGCACCTTCTAGGCCATCTTCTTGTGGGTTTATCACATGTAATTTAAGAGATGCAGGCTTTGGGATGCACTTTTTTGTGTTTTTTTCTAAGTGCCGCACATAGTCTGGATTTAAAATTGTGTCGTACATAGGTTTACCTCCGTTTTTTATGTTTGCCGCTGTTTGAAAGCGGCTAATTTATTTTATGAAAATAAAAGTAATGATGTGACAAGCCCTGCGGTGTAAGACATAAATGCGTAGGAACAAAGCGCGCTTGCGCGCGCGTTTCGTACAGAGCAATTTCCTCGCAGATAAAAAATCAACTGGTGACCCACAGTCACCAGTTGAAAATTAAATCTACGTATCACAATCTTACTACTACCATATTATGATACAGTCTCATATAAAAGGTAGTTTTAGAGAGTGATAAAGGAGACTTTTTGTATGAAAGATATCAGTAACATAATGCTAGAACGGCGCGGTTTGATCCGCGTTTTTAACAAATTTAAAGACTATCGAATTATAGCTATATGCGCACCGGCGGGTTATGGTAAATCTGTGGCTGTTACGCAATGGCTCGACAAAGATACCCGTGCCAAGGCTATTTTTTCTATGGACGAATTTGATAATAACCTAGCTGGGTTTTGTGAGCGATTTTGTGCCGCGCTTCAACTTTGCCAGCCCCAAAATCAAACTCTTGCAAACATCATTACCCATGCCTTTTTTCAAGATACCCCCAGCGAATTTGCGTTACGTGCTGTTTCCGCTCTTTCCAAAAGAAAGCAAGCGGTGCTTGCCATAGACAATTTACATTCGATCTGCAGCAGCGAAATCATGCGTTTGCTGCTTGTTTTAATTAAACGACTGCCAAGTAATTTTAAACTTGTTTTAATTAGCCGTAGCGACCTGCCGCTTGAGCTTTCAGATTTAGTGGTAAAAGGGCAGATTGCCTATGTTAATACAGAGCATTTCCTTTTCACAGACAAGGACATAATGGCTCTGTATAAAAAACGAGGCACCCCAATTACGCAAGAGCACGCACTGCACATTAGTCAGCAAACCCAGGGCTGGGCAATAGGTATAAACGCGTTTTTATTATCTGACGAAGAACCATCGGGCAAAGTGTATGATTATCTTGATAATTTTACGCAATTAAATATATGGGAAAAATATGATGAAACAATCCGTGATTTTATGCTTCGTACTGCTGCTTTGCGGGAGCTAACACCTCCATTATGCAATGTAATAGCAGAGGTGGATAGTAGCGACTGCATTCTTAAAAGACTTACACAAACAGGTGCTTTTATCGTTACGCAGCCAACAGGCACTTATCAATATCACAAGCTATTTCAACAATTTCTCCTACGCAAAGCTCGAAAACGCGGAGAGATGTTTATGCAGGCGCTCTTAAAAACAGAAGGGTACTGGCATTTGTCCAACTCTGATTTCTACAATGCCATTGATTGTTTTATCCGGTGTAAATACCATCTCGGCATTGCAAAATGTTTTGATTTATTAGAAACCGTCGGCCATAAGGATTTTGTAGTAGAAAGACTTTTACCAATTTTAAAACACGAGGTAGTCTTGGATACCGCAAAAAAGCACCCACACTTACTACGATTAACATCTTTTTGCGCGCTTGTTGAGGGGCGTATAGATGATATGGCATCCATTATGGACGAATATTACGATAAGCATCCCCAAATTATATTCCACAACCCTGCACATGATATCCATTATGTACGTATGATGGACTTCCGCATTCCGCTAAGTAAGATTATCAACGAAATGGAAGTACCGGATAATCCATCCAATTACGCAATAGCCAAACGGGATATGTCTATGCATATGCCGTTTATGCATCGTGGAATAAGGGACTATTCTGAGATGGCAGCCGGAGACATAGTCGAAAACGTTATAGCCCAAAAATCGGCAAAGCTTGGCTGGTTGTATGGGGAAAGAAGATTATTGTTAAATGAAATTATAATAGCGGAGCTGCTTTATGAACAGGGTGATTTAGAAAAAGCCCACGAATATGCTATAAGAGCAAATGCCATGATAAAAAGCCATACTATTTCTGACACAAAGCTTTGCGCAATGTTGGCATTAGTCAGAGTATTAGACGCACTTGACGAGTTTGGTGAAGCGGACGCGATTCTAAAATCCACATCGCAGATGATTGCGGAAGACAGAGCACCCCATTTATACTACAATTTTAACGCTTGCATCTTGCGCCGCCAAATTAATGCAGGCAATATAAAAGCCGCAGAAGGCTGGATTGAAGCAAAAACATTTGGCGACCTATCTTTACGAGAAATGTACATTGCACTCACTACATGCAGAGCCCTTATAGCTGCCAAAAAATACGCCGCCGCCTTAATTTTGCTAAACAAAGCTTTAGCGATTGCTATCTCGCATAACCGTCCGCTAGACATTATTGAGGCTCGCATATTGCTGGCGATTGCTTGTTGGGAAAAGAAAAAAGGGTTCCAAACCGAAGCAATTGAACATTTAGAAGAGGCATGTTTAACCGCGTATCCATACAACTATGTACAAATGTTTATCTGCGAAGGTGCAAAACTTTCAGGTATGCTTTTAAGGCTGCAAAATCGTGTTGCGCAGCGAAATACCGAAGCCAAAGAACATCTTGGATTTATCAAAATACTATATTTAAAAACCAGTAAGAGTAATAACGTCAGGCCACAAAACGAACCATTTAAAGAGCTTTTAAAGTTTACAGATAAGCAAAAAGTAATTATGAACTTGCTTTGCAAAGGCAAAACTTATAACGAAATTTCCAAAACTGTAGGCATAAAACAGTCAAGCCTCCGCAACCATATTACACTTATCTACAAAAAGCTTGGGGTAACAAATATAGCTGACGCGATAGCAAAGATAGACGCAATAAAGCCTCTAGAATAAAATTAAGAGAGATATGCTTACAAGAAGCGTGGTATTTAGCCCGTTTCTTTCATTTCATCACAAAATTTCAACCATAAAATTATCATCTTAGAAGTGTTTTACCTACGGCAAATTCACTTCAATAAATGCCAGAAACACCATCATAGTGTCAATTCCGTATTTGGACAATTTTACATATATTGAAAAGACAAGTTAAAGTAATCTGTGAGAGGAAGATAGTTATGGCATTTGAAGTGGAGATTGGGTCAAGTTTAAACCGCAATCAAGAATGTCCCCCCACCCCGCCGCCGCCACCCAGCCGTTTACGTGACGAACCGATTATTACTAAAAAAGTTTACGACAGCTGTCGGCGGCAGGATTGCATAGACGTAATTGCACGAGCCGCGGAGTCGGTGCATATTAATAGTAAGCATATTAAAGAGGGGGAGGTTATACCTGTTCCTAAAGGTGCGGGCTCAGTTACTGTTGGCAATTTTACAATAAAAAAAATACACATCGTTAGCAAGGAACCATCGTCCTTTAAAAAGGGATTTTGGGACATTTGTGTTAGATTTACGTTTGAGTATTTGCTTACTTTCTTGGATTGTAGCAAAGTTTGTATTGCTCAAGTTAAAGCCGAGTCGGCGCACGATAAAAAGTTCCACTTGTTTGGCTCAGACAGTCCTGATTTTACAGTTGTTACAGACCTAGCAAGGACAGAATCGTTTTCTAACGCGGCTCCGTTTGTATGGGTAGACGCCAAAGGTGTTTCTCTTAAAGCCGGGTTCAGGTGCAACCACCGTGACCTTATGCCTATTGACGTTGTAGTAACGGTGGGGCTGTTTAGCATAATGAAGCTATTCCGTATGGTTTGCCTCAGTGTTCAATCACATGGCTTCTGTGTGCCTCGCGAGTGTGACACAACCCCAACAGACCCATGCAATTATTTCCACGATCTAGATTTTCCAATGGATATTTTTGCGCCATTATAGTATTTCGACTTGGGTGTATCCGATAATTCGCTTGTGCCGAATTTTCGTGTAAATTTTGTGCTAGGCTAGGAGCAAAAAGCCGCACGTACCCAGAGGTACGTAAGGTTTTTTGCAACAACGCATAGCACAAAATTTACCGAAAAGGCGGTGCAATGGAATTATCGAACACACCCTTGATAACGGACACTTTTTTGTCCGTTATCAAGTTATTAACCACAAATCGAAAGGAGAAAAATAAATGTCAGCAGTAACTTACGATTATTTACAATCGATACTACAGCAAAAACTTTCGGGATTAGTAAGCAGCGTAAACGGAATTCCACCGGATGCGTATAAGAACATAACTCTTGTTGCCGCCGGTATTCCATATGACAACGAATTATCTCAAACTTCATCTCAAATGTTAAGCCTCGACGCAATCAATGTGCAAGACGCAATTGACGAACTTGACCAGCTTTTAAAGTATAATGCTATCTTTGTATTTGACGCAACGGTGCAATCCGCCCCCCCAAATCTTCCGAGGGGATACAATTGGCATGTGGATATTCAGGAGCCGCTAAACTTTCCGCACCAATACAGCAGATATTTCTTTCTAACGGCTGAAGATGCGGCGTTGGACCAACGCGGGAACCCTAATATAATGGCGGCTGTTGCACGTTGGTTTATTGACGGTAACCACATAGGTTTTGATTATCTCGAAAATGGGCTTGTTCATACAACAGTTGATATTACATCCCCCATAGACGGCAGCGTGTTGATACCAACATACCGCCCTATACCTATTGGTAGTACGTGGTTTTTCGGTGTAAACCAAGCCGACCCTTTCCCTGAAACGGACACAGTTAGGTCAATAGTGGATATTAACGTACAGGGTTTAAACGTAATGCTTGGTAATACTTTCAACCTTACAACGGACAGCAAACAAATTGTTGCGGCAATTAACGAAGTCAATAGCAAAATAGCCAGCGTAGAAGTTTATGAGGCCCAGGACGTAACCGAAGCTTTGCAGTATTCGCAAGAGCACCCCAATGTGTTCGTATTTGTGGCAAAGGAATGATGATATGTCTACAATTGACTTAACCAATATAGTAACCAACGGCTCATTTGAGACAAATGTCTCAGGCTGGAACGGGTTTATGACTAACCAGCAAGGGACGCAAAGCATGCTGGCACCTTTACGGGTGGTCAACAATACACCCCCACCGGTACATGGCGAAACCGGCTCATGGTGCGCCGAGATGGGGGCAAAAACACAAGGCCTTGTTTATATAAATCCTGCCACCCCCATACCTACCATTATCGGACATAAGTATTATGTTAGAGCACAGGTAAGTTTGCGCGGAAATACTGTTCCTGGGGTAACAACAGGTTGTACCGTGATACACGGAACCACCGTCCCGGTACGAGGGGTGGCACTGCCTCCGCCGCTGTTTGATGGATTGCAAACACCAAATATCCTGGATTGGAATCTGATAGACTGCATATGGACCGCGGATATATCACCGCTAAACATGCGTTTTATTTGGCAGCAAACCGGAAACATGGGTAACAATGAAACCTACGGCCGGCTCGACAATGTTGTTATGATAGATCTTACCGAAGCCTTTGGCGCAGGCAACGAACCGCCGCTGTTTGCTATTAGACAAGGGGTACGCAATGTTCCGCCAAACGGGTATTGGGACGGCACAACGACTATTGCAATGCCGGTACCGCCTGTAGTTATAACAGGCGCACTGCCCATAGCGGCTAAAAACAGGGCATATTCTGCAAAAATTGACCTTGAAGAAAATACCGGAACGGCTCCATTTGTCTTTAATCTATCCGGGCTTCCTCTTGACAGCGGTTTGTTTATCGACAACAACGGTCTAATTTCCGGCATAAGCAATCTTAGCGAAGGCCTGTACGTTGTAGAAGTTGCGGTTTCTGACAGCATTGGCTATCGCACCAGAAAAGAATATATTTTAACAGCGGGAGAGCCACCGTTTATTGTTGATGACTATATACCAGGAGCTACACTGAACCAGCCCTACTCTTTTACACCAACTGTAATCGGCTCAGACGGTAATCTTGTTGTTTCGATTGCGGTAACAGGCGGGACTCTACCAACCGGATTATCCATTAGCGGCACTACTATTTACGGTACGCCAACGGTCGACAACCAAAGCTGTCAAATTACCGTAACCGCATTCAACGACTATGAGCCGGGCGGTGTATCTCGGACATATACACTGCGCGTCTCATTGGCGGCACGCATTAACACACTATCGCCTTTGCCAAATGGTATTGTGGGTACATCATATTTGTTCAGTTTAAGTGCGTACGGTAACTTGCCTATTGCTTGGGAACTCTTGGGTGGCAGTTTGCCGCCGGGCATCAGCATGAGTACAAACGGGACTTTGTTTGGCATACCCACGGCCGCCGGAACATATTCATTTTCCGTACAGGCGTCAAACGAATATGGCTCCGAAATTAGATTGTACACACTAACCGTATATCAATTACCTGTTATAACAACGACAATATTAGGCTATGCCCGTCTTGGAAGAAATTATTCCGGCCAGCTAACGGCAATAGGCTCTATGCCCATAACTTGGTTTATTGTGGATGGATATTTACCTACAGGCCTGTCGCTCGACCAAAACTCTGGTATTATTTCAGGCATACCTGTTGTAGGCGGAAGTTTTACATTTACCATTGTGGCAACAAATATTGTGGGCGTTTCCGCTCCCGTAACTCTTACAATTGAGGCGGGGCAATCCCTTGCAATTATAACCACATCGCCATTGCCCAACGGGATTGTAGGCGTTGTGTATACACCATTAACGTTTGAAGCGGATGGGCTTGACGATTCCTTTATTTATACATGGTCATGGGCGGCACAGGCAGGATCATCTTTCCCGCCGGGGCTAACCCTAAACGCCACTTCCGGCGTGCTATCCGGGACGCCAACGGCCATAGGCACTTATAATGTCAATGTCACCATCACAGGCGGAGGAACCAGCACCACCGCACCCTTTGTAATAACTGTCGGCGCACCACCCGTTATTACATCAAATCCCAATTTAGGCGGCGGCGTATCCAGGCCTTACAGTATAGTCTTGCAGGCAAGCGGAACACTCCCCATAACATGGGAAATGACAGAGGGACCATCACCGGCAACCGAAATAAGCATATGCTGCGAAGGAGTAGTATCTTGGCTTGTTCCGGTAATAGGAGTCTATACATTTACTGTCGTTGCATCCAATATATTTGGCGACTCCGCTCCGGTACAATTTTCTCTAACTATTACTACACCGTCCATCATAGACGTAGATTTGGATGACGGCATTGTGGGAGACCCTTATTCGCATACATTTACAGCCATTGGCGCGGAACCGCTTGCATGGTCTCAAACATCCGGAGAGTTGCCTCCGGGGCTTTCCTTCGACCCGGTAACAGCTGCTTTATCAGGTAGCCCCACCATAAGCGGAACCTATAATTTTACAATAAGGGTAGACAATATCGGCGGATATGCGGAAGAAGCATTTTCGCTAACGATTTTAGCAAGGCCTATTATCACAACAACAGTCCTAAACAGCGGCAATGAAAGCACCTACTATTCGCAAACTCTGTTAGCTACGGGAACCACTCCAATAGCTTGGAGCGTGCTTGATCCGACCGGCGACGAAACAGGACTGCCACCCGGAACATCATTAACGGGAGCCACCATATCGGGGATGCCTGGGGCACAGGGTATATACAAGTTTACAGTAAAAGCGGAAAATATAACCGGCCCAGATTATGCCCACACACGGCAATTTACAATATCAATAGGGCCTGCCGGTGCTCCTGTTATAATTTCCGGCTCACCACTATACGCAACAAGAGGTGTACCCTATTCTCTAACTCTGGACGCAACCGGCGACCAGCCCATAACATGGCTATTGGATGGCGGCTCGTCGCTTCCGAGCGGACTATCCTTAACCGGCGATGCAATATCGGGAACCCCGACGGTTGCGGGAGTATATAATTTTACCATTATCGCCGAAAATATTAACGGCAGCGACTCCAGAACATTTGCCATAATAATTGCAGATCCACCTGTTATAACCACAACTTCATTACCGGACGGAACTACTCGCGCGGCGTACTCATCAACATTACTCGCCACCGGTGATACTCCCATATCATGGCAAGTAATGAGCGTCACAGGCAGCGAAACAGGACTGCCACCGGGATTGACGTTAAATACTAATACGGGAGAAGTTTATGGCATGCCAACCACCGACGGCATCTTCACCTTTAGTATAAGAGCTATCAACGGAGCCGGTTATGATACGACCCAGTTATCCATAGCAATTATAAGTGTGGGCGGAACATTTATTAACGGCAAAGAAATAGGCAACTTGTTTATCGCAGGAAAAGAAGTTTTTGAGGCGTTTGTGGGCGGGGTCAGAATATTTTAACATCTGTTCTGACGCAAAACTATATGGGTCACAATTTACAGACTTTATGTGCTTGAGCTAATTTCAGCTAAAAACTAACGCAAGGCAAGGTTGCTCTCTTAAGCATCCCAATTGAATAAATATGCAAAATATTGTCATTAGAGTTGTAGCGAAATGAAAGAGGACGAGCGAAAATGTTTCGGAATCTTCGGAGCATTTTCGCTCGCCAATTCCAATTTCGGTACAACTCTATTGCAAGTGCAGTAAAGCAATCCAGAGGTTTCGCTTTTTTCTAGATTGTTTCACTGCACTTCCTGTAAAAACGGAACAGGTGCATAATTATTCAAAAATATGCTTAATGAGACAACCTTTTTTGTAAAAAATTTTTATCGTGTACAAATACAATTATATTGATTGTAGTTGCTATGCTAAATTCATTATTTTGATAAATATTCAATAAAAATATGCAATAAGCACCATCATGATGTCAATTCCATCTTTCATAACCTTGCATATATTTGAATGAGGCACAAAACAGAGAGATTCTCGCTACTATTTCCACACAATACTAATCCATTTACTTTTTGGATAAATCTTAATGTTTTTAAAAGCAACGCTTTAGTATGCGTGAATGTTGCTTTTCAGTTTAAATCCCTGCTTACCTCAAATTTTATGACAAGGGAGTTTCATAATATGAGTAAAACATATGAAAGTTCCGGGTGTAGCACAGATAAATGCCATGAATGTACAAAATTATTATGTTGTTGTTGCTGTCCGCCACGTCCTGGTCCACCCGGACCACCAGGACCGCCTGGCCCGCCCGGTCCGTCTGGTCCGCCAGGTCCGCCAGGATTAATGAAAGCAATACCCATAACTGTAGATAAGTATCTGGATCTGCCGGATGAAAAAAAGCGCGCCCCAGGCATCCTGTGGGTAATTTTTCCAGACGACTACTTTGAAGTCGTATAAAATATTTAGGAGTGATTTATTATGGCAAATGCAGTATCGCATGAGTATCTAAAGTCAATTCAAGGCGCACCCAATGGTATTCCAACTCTTGATGGTGACGGCAATATCCCTGAGGCGCAACTACCACCATCGGCTGTTAGCCCATTTAAAGGACAGTTTGCGGATGAAACAGAGCTAACAGACGAATACCCCACAGCAGGAATAGCTGATTTTGCATATGTAGACGATACATCAAGCTTTTGGTATTGGAATGCAGGCTTAACAGTTCCGGCTTGGATTAACCAGGAAATAGAAGAGCAAGATTACCTTCTTTTATCTGATATTGCAAAAAGTATGGTACCATACCTAGTTGTACCAAATGTAATAATTCCATAATTAACAAGCCAAAAATTCGCAGTTAAAAATCTGTAAACTCTATTAGCAAGGCTACACCAATAAGCAGCGATATATCGTTTATAGCTTACGGAATATAATCACGGCACCTTAAAACCGTCCACAGTGGTGCGGTGACTATAACTAAAGCCCCGTCATTCTAGAATGACGGGGCTTTATAGTATTTCACCAATGCGCGGCTCATAGCGCGACAGCGCTACTGAAGCCCTGCTAGCGGCATGCCAAGCTCTTACATAACTTACCGATTAGCCTTATTATATATGTTTGCAACATCGTTTTTGTCAAGCGGCAAAAAACTACCAACTTTACGTGCCCCGTAGAAAACACAACTGTCAGCCATTTCGTTAATCACATCTCCGCTTTGAGTACCTATACCAAGTTCGACAAAGCAAGTAGGCATACCTATGGATTTGAAGAAACTAACTGTCGCTTTGATACCAGCTTGCGCACCATCTGCATCCCATACATCTTTCGCATATTTTGCAAACCTCTGCGGATTAACATCTAAGACATACTCTGCCCACGAACCCCACATAGTTGTAAGGCTTGCCCCATGAGACACATCAAATCTACCGCTTAATTCATGCCCAAGCCCATGTACAGAAAAATCGAATGGGCGCCCAAGCCCAGTAATACCATTATGTGAAATGCTGCCGCACCACATAATTTCGCTTGCGGCATCATAGTTAGTCGGGTTTTGCAAGAGAATTGGCGCGTTTTTTATAACTGTACGTAAGAGGCCTGTTGCAATTGCGTCGGTAAATTCATTTTCGCCTTCTTGCGGGGTAAAATATCTATCCATTGTGTGCATCATTATATCAGCAATTCCGGCCGCAACGTGGTAGCGAGGCACGGTGTAAGTAAGCTCCGGGTTCATAATAGTAAAACGAGGGCGGTTAAATTCTGTGTTGAGCCCACGCTTTTCGCCGGTGTCCGCATTGGTTATAACGGCAGAGTTGCTTGTTTCGCTACCTGCCGCGGAGATTGTAAGCACTGCCCCTATTGGTAGTGACTGTGTAAGTTCAACTTCACGTTTCCAAAATTTCCAAATGTCGATATCGGGATTTTTTGCACCATGCGCAATTGCCTTTGCTGTGTCTATAACGCTGCCCCCGCCAATAGCCAATATAAAATCTGCGCCAAATTCGATGGCTTTTTTTATTCCTTCCCTTGCGTGGGATAGGAGTGGGTTGGGCTGCGCCCCGCCGAATAGCATGTATTGCTGATCTTCAAACTTTGCCGTTATCCTGTCCAATAGACCAGACTCGACAACACTGCCGCCGCCATAGACCACAAAAACCCTTGTGCCACCGTATTTTTTGATTAGACTACCTGCTTTTTCCTCTTCGCCCTTGCCGAATATGATTTCGGTTGGTGTGTGGAATACGAATGATTGCATTTTTAGTGCCTCCTTATTTTTATGAATTATCTTTGATTGATGGATATTTTACTCAGCTTGGCGGACGCGCCTCTGCGCTAGCCAAAATGAAGTTTGCTTACATCCGCCCATGTAGAAAAATTAGGCGTTTTTAAAAGACTGATGTAATCAACCAGTACTTCCCTCACCTCTTCAAAGTCTCTAGTCTTGTATTCATAATGCTTTAAGCTTCCATCTTTATCAGTCATATTTACTTCAATGATATACCCGGTAATGATATATCTTTTTTTGAAAAAGCCTTTTGTGTCACTTAGGTTAGCTGCCTGTATGTAATTCACATAATTCACAGGTGGCAAAACTTCCAAAACAACAAAAGCGTCTGCTTCATTTTGTAACCTTTGCAGATCCTGTGATATTTCATTAATGGTTGAAAAAAACCGTTCATCTTCAATGTCTGTCCTTACTGCATATTGATACATATTGCACCTCACTTACTATAAGTCGAATAATCCCATACTCAAAAGTATAGCATGCCAGTATATAAAAAGCCATATTCCGCATCCAAAATAAAAAAGTGCCTGAATCGTGGTTGTCTCAACCTTACATTCAAGCACACTGTTTGCAAAACATTATTTATTCTTTTTCTTGCCCTGTATTTCTGGTACCGGCGAATCAGTGTTTTTTTCTTCTTTTTGCTTGTTTTGCTTGTCGTTAATCTCGTGTTTTCTCATGCCTGCTTTTGCCATATTAGACACCTGCCCTATCTCTTTTTTTACTTACAGCTATAGTATTTACGGATATTTTATCGGGTATGCAAAATGACGCGCTTTTTTTAATTTGAAAAAGGGATGATATTTTGGTATATTGACATAACTCATTGAAAGCGTTACAACCGCAAAACTCAAAAAAGGATGATATACATATGCTAGCCGAAAAAAGCAGGGAGAAACTTTATGCCCTTTTGGGTGACCTACCGGATAGAAATCTGCCAATAACATCTCGCATTGTAGCAATCGATGAAAACGGCAAAGACGATAGCTTTGTTACGGAAAACCTTGTTCTTTCGCTAAACGGCATAGAGGAAGTGCCCGCTTATTTTACACGCCCTAAAAATGTGGCGGAGCCTTATCCCACCATTTTATTTTCCCACTCCCATGGCAATATTTATCGTATGGGCAAATCCGAGCTGTTGTCGCCCGCACCATACGGTTATCCGATTTCCTATGCACAAGCTATGGCAAAACGCGGCATTGCCTGTCTGGCCATTGACCATTGGTGTTTTGGCGAACGCATTGGACGCGACGAGCTCTCTACTTTCAAGTCCATGCTGTGGAAAGGGCAAGTTATGTGGGGAATGATGGTATTCGATTCGCTGCGTGCGGTTGATTACTTGGTATCGAGGTCGGACGTGGACAGTGCACGTATTGGAGCAACGGGCATTTCCATGGGAAGTAATATGTCTATTTGGGTTGCCGCACTGGATTCTCGAATTAAAACCTGCGCCGATTTATGCTGTCTGACAGATTTTGACGAGCTTGAGCGTGAGGGGAATTTAAACGGCCACGGGATTTATTATTATGTTCCAAGCTTGCAAAAACATTTTAGTATGTCAGATATTAACGCGTTGATAGCCCCACGGCCTCATCTTTCTACCGCAGGAGTTTATGATGAATTAACACCGCGACACGGCCTTGCAAAAATTGAAAAAGCTCTTTGTAAAGTATATAGCGATATGGGAGCGGCAGGCGGCTTTGTTCTTAAGACCTACCCCTGTGGGCACTTAGAAACCCGCGCTATGCGTGAAGATGTTCTTGCATTTATCGAGCAGACTTTGTAGCTGCAAGAAGTCTATTATAGTCTATTTACCTCGGAGGCACCTATGATACCCCAATATATACGGGAAGCATTTTCCGCAAATGGCATCCCTACAAATAAATTACGGTACGCAATACACACAGACATGACCCTTTCGGGAGATTTCTCCGACGTATACGCAGCAGTAGACGACAAGAATCTCTACATATTATATGGTATAGAAGAAGTGGTAAAAACCCACAGTGCGCGACGTATTGTGGCACAGTACACAACCCACGAAGTAGTAACCCATAGCCTTAGTGAGCTTGGCGAACTCAAAACCGAAACCCTGCTTTCGACATGCCGTCTGGTGTCCGCCCGGGACGATCGGCAGCTTATTTTGCTGTTTTCGTTGGGACATTTGCCATTTGTGGAACGGCTGATAAAAGCCGCAAAAAGTACCGACGCAAGCAAGAACTTTGGCGACGAACCCCTCTTTTGTCCAACATGCGGCACCCGCTACCCCGAACCAACTCGCGCGTTATGCCCAAAATGTGCCGACCAAATGGGTATTTTTGTGCGGCTTTTAGGCTTTTTCAAATTTTACAAAGGTAAGGTTGCCGCTTGCACGGCTGTTATGCTTGCTATAACGGTGGTTGCCATTTTGGCACCTTATGTAGCTACGCGCCTTTTGTTTGACGAAGTTCTGGCGGAGGGCGGGCGCTTTTATCTTATGATTGGTGCGGTGGTGCTGGTTATCATGCTGGTGCGAGTACTGGAGACCGTTTTTTACATGCTCAACCACTTTGTGCTTGCCAAAACCATGCCCTGGATAATCTACGATTTGCAGATACGTATCTTTGAGGCAATGCAAAGGCTGTCGGTAGCGTTTTACAGCTCCAAGCGTACAGGCGCGTTGATGAATCGCGTAGGGCGCGACTCCAGAAATATTTATTGGTTTTTTGTAGACGGGCTACCATATATTTTAATTAACCTTATCACATTCCTAGGGATTTTTGTGGTTATGTTTGTGTTGGAATGGCGGCTGGCTTTAATTTGCGCTACAGTTATCCCCATTACCGGGGCTATGTTTTGGGCATTGACTTATGCTTTCAAGCGATATCATCACAAGTTTTGGGTCATGAGTTCGCAGCTTAATAATATGGTAAGCGACGCGGTAAACGGACAGCGCGTGATAAAGGCCTTTGCGCGCGGCAGCGAGGAGTCGCGCCGCTTTTCCGATGCGGGAAGCAGGCAGGCTAAAGTGGCTACCGCAAGCCATAATCTTGGAGCAACAGCGTTTCCGCTTATTTGGCTGTTTATGTTTTTTGGGCAAGTAGCGATTACCGCCGTTGGTGGTATGATGGTTATCCGCGGAGACATTTCACTGGGGGTATTACTTGCGTTTTGGGCATATCTATCTATGCTGTGGGGGCCATTGCAGTTTTTGTCCACGGTTAGCAGCTGGTGGGCGCGTTGTGTGGACGCGGCACAGCGAGTTTTTGAGATTATTGATGCTAAAGCGGATATCGAAGAACCGAAAAACCCCATTGTGCTTGCTAATTTCCGTGGAGAAATTGAAGTACGCAACCTGTGGTTTCAATACGAACCAGCCAAGCCTATTTTAAAGGGGATGAATTTACACGTACCCGCAGGGCAAACGCTGGGGCTGGTAGGCAAAACAGGAGCGGGCAAAACCACCCTTGCTAACTTAATAGCCAGGTTGTACGACCCCACAGAGGGCGATGTTTTTGTAGACGGGGTTAATGTGCGAGAACTAAGCTTGCAGCAATTGCGCACCAACATAGGTATAGTTTCGCAGGAAATTTACCTTTTTATCGGCAGCATTGCCGACAATATCCGCTATGCGCGACCCGATGCTTCTATTGAGGAAGTAATTTGGGCCGCGAAAATGGCATCCGCACACGATTTTATCGCAAAGCTGCCCGATGGATACGAAACTCGTGTGGGTGCAGGCGGACAAGACTTGTCGGGAGGTGAACGGCAGCGGCTTTCTATTGCGCGAACAATTATACAAAACCCTAAAATCTTAATTTTGGACGAAGCCACCGCCGCCATGGACACAGAGACCGAAGGCAAAATCCAAGACGCGCTTAACAAACTGCAAGCAGACAGAACCACTATTGCCATCGCGCACAGGCTTTCTACCTTAAAGGACGCACACCGTTTGGCGGTTATAGGCGACGGGCAAGTAGTAGAAAGCGGCACCCATGAGGAGTTGATGCGCAAGAAAGGTGAATATCATAAGCTATACATGATACAAATAGAGGGGCTGCGGGTTATTAGTATGGATTAGAGAAAATCCGATACGACTTAAGGCAGATTAACAAAACTCCATGCCGCTTCCGCAAGAGCAAGGGCACTACTACTCAAATTGAGCTGCAATATTTTCAAACCAATCCGGGTCATCAACTATGTATATATTTAAAAAATAATCAACATCACTACCTAAAGGACGCACCATAAGCACACGAACAAGCACCCCGTCTATAATCTTGGTCCAAATTACACGATCTTCAAAAGCAGGGGGTATGTTTGGCATATCTGGAAAAAGCTCTACAGGGTGTCTTTCTGCTGCAGCAATTTCGCTATTAAAATAGTCAAAAACTTGATACGTGCTTTCAAAGCCACCATACAAAAGCGACGCAAAAGCCATAAGGCTTCCTGCATATTCTTTAGACGGGGTATATATACCTTCATGAAACCCGCTTGCGCGACCGGAAAAAAGAATTTGAAGATTCCTGCTTTCACCCGCGACATCCCAATTACTAATCCATCCAACAGTTGCGGCATCCTTATAAATGGTGAAATGAGATTCCAGTACATCGCCGCCTATTCTTGGTCTTTCTTCTTCCGGAATAGGCTCTATCGTCCACGATAATCCGGATTCTTGTAGGGCTTGGGCAATTTCACTTTCGCTCAATGGGAATGGAAGCATAGGTAGTAGTTCGGTTTCTATTTCAGTTGTACATGCAGCTAAAAGTGTGATAACGATGGGTAGAATAAGTGTTTTCTTAGCGTTTGTAATAAATTTATAATTTAAAAGCATAATTTACCTCACTCAAATTTTTTATGTTAGTAGAACTGTGGGGGTAATTGCACGAGCAACAACCTAAGACGAGTCTCGATTACGTTTTTTATATATTAAAAACAGCACCTGTAACGCAATGCATGAAAAAATAATTACAATTACCGGAAGCACGTTAGCAAAAATATTATCAAATATATTTAATATTGTATTGATGCTAATTAAAATCATACATATCCCAATAGGCAACATCAAAAAACCGACCGCTTTTGAATATGCCGGCAAATCTTCATGTCGTATACCATTTATGGTTTTAAATGGAATAATCAGATGATAAAAACCCATCACAAGGCAAACGGATCCAGAAATAAGTAACACATAGTCTTGCATCTCATACGGAATAATACGAAAGAATACGAATAATGCAGCAAAGTAAATTATATATTTCATGATTGTCACTCCATCTATTTTTGTTGAAAAATACAATAAGAAACGCAAAGTGAATGCAAGCCACATTACTTGACTTGTATTCACTCTACATTTATGTCATGACACTACCCCCAAGATGTTATATTGGTCACTTAACCGGATAACCCTGTCCAAGAAGTTGGAACATCGTCAACGCTAAATACTCCCCACATTAGTTGTATGGTATAAAAGCATAATCCACCTCACTCAATTTGAATTGTCTATAGGAACGAATATCATATGGATGATTCTGCCAATAATAAATGGGATATCCCTTTCTTATATTAGTAGACCAGACTCCATATCATTCTACCCTGTAAAACAGCCCATCCAGAAGATATATTAATTCTGACTGTTCGATGGCAATGAAACTATTTCGATTGTTTTTAATATCTTCAACAACGTAGCGACCGGGATAAATGTGAATGATATATCTATTTATATTTGTCCATAGAATGACAACATACATACTGTCGCGAGACACAGTGTCGCCGCGCACAAATTGTATGGTGGAATGAGTGCGCCTAACCTCTTGACTTACTAAAGCATCACTAATTTTTTTCTGCAACACATATTCGTGTACATACATCATATTAGTGTCAACAAAAGGGGACCATGGTATACGCATAACTGTTAAGCTTACTATATCTGTGTCTGTTATATATTCTCCTAAAACTCTAACTCGGTGAAAGTTTATAAAAGCCACAATTAGCAGAATGAGAGCAAAAGGCACGAAAATTTTAATTGCATATTTTCCCATAAGTCCCCCTAAATTGAATTCAATGGCTATTTGCTAGAAGTAGATTGTTTCCATACCAAGCCACTTGCTTTTTATACATAGATCCCTCGAGAAACTCAAATATTTTTGTATCGGGAATTGTAATGCCAAGTGGAAATTAGCTACTGCCATCTTACTTGTGGATTTGGTGCGAATAGATTCCTTACGCCCCAATAGTTTGTGGAAAGGTAAATTGATAATACGTGTTGCATATTAGCTTGTTGATTAAAGAAATTGTTTGCCGCCCCTGTCATAGCAGGAGTATCGTGCGTGCTGCTCGGCCAATGAGGGCTGTGTGGAATATATGTGGTTCTGAATGTAGCAACACTAGCTTGCTGTCTTAATAGCGTAATGAAGGTGGTTCTATTGTTACTTAGCCTCCCATCTCGATCTTGTATCATGATGTATTTATTTGTAATTTCTTGACTTGTGCGATTATATACACTCGCACCTTGTTGTGGACGCTCTCCTGCTCTAAATACTGTCCATGGTATGCTAGCCCAAGCTGGTGCAAAGCCCATTGCCAAATCCACCAAACCAAGAGACCACGAAATCAAGTTTTGTGTATTAGAGTCACGCCATACCACAGGTTGGGCATTAAAAACCGCAAATGCAACCATAAAATGGTAACCATTAAGGCTTCCGTAGAATTGAGGTGAGCCCAAACGACTCATATTCGGGAGCATCAACTGGAATGATTCCAGAATGATATTATCGTTCTTAAGCTCTTCCAGATCGCTTATTATCGCATCTTCCAATCCGATAAAGCCGATAGACTCTAAGTCCATATCAAGTATCTGGGTTTGCAAAAATTCTATGTTCTGGATATTTTGCTGTTGAGCAAAAGTATCGACATATTCATCGATTAACAGCTCCGAAGCAAAAGGTTCAGCCAGACCTTGGCATAAGGATACATCGAAGGAAAAATCAAATGTTTCGAACTCCACTTGAATATCCAGCAAGTCAATTACAGATACATTATCTTCCATAACCATTACATTTCCGTGGAACGAGGTAGCTGCATCTGCAACAGGAGCAGCTAAAACACTCATATTTGGAATAAACATAAGTAGTGCAAGTGCTAACAATGATATTCTTTTTGAGATTTTCATAATTGCCTCCTCTTATCCCATTGTGGGATATCAATTCAGATTATTTACTAAACCTTCCGCCTTCTTCGCCATGCTGCAGTCAAGGCACTATTTGTCGTTAGGTAATAGTAACAGTGCATGTGTTTCATTAGTTTAACATATAGATTTTCGTTTCCCGCCGATAAGGTATACAGCTATCATACACCACAAAATACGACAACATCCAAAAGCGTCAGGAAAATGCCCTTTTCCGTCTTAAAGATACGTTAGCTTATCTTCAAGACGGAAAAGGGCATTTTCCTGACGCTTTTAACCTCAACCACACATGCTGTATTAAAATAATCGCATTCGAGAAACTGTTTTCGTTTTTGAAAGGAAGCAAAAGACATGAAGCAGAATCAAAAACGCATTTTAATAATTATAATACTATTAATAATTATGCTTATAGTCGCAACATTATCAACAAGCCAAACTATAGGTATAGTAGTGGTTACCGCAGGTATAACAGTACTTACTTCTTTAGGTATTATGTATTATGTGTTGATGAAAAGAGGGTGACATGGAGAATAAACTTATTCATTCTGCGGCAGTAACTCTGGCAGACAAGCTAAATCGTTACTTGCGAAGGGAAGGGTTAGAGCTTAAAAAGATTGTGCTAGGCATAGAAATTCTTATTATAAATATAACAAAATTTATTATCATTTATGTACTGGCAATAATATTGGGTGTCGTAAGCCAGACACTTATAGTACATACGGCGTTTTTGTTAATCAAGCGGTACTCCTTTGGGTTACATGCTCTAAACAGCACAGTATGTACAGTGGTAAGTTGTTTTATGTTTGTTGCTGTACCCTTGCTTTTATCGGAACAAGGGATTGGTAACTACGTAGTTATTGTAACATTCGCTGGTGTTATTTTTATATTGTATCGTTATGCACCAGCAGATACAAAAGCGCGACCGCTTTTGGGTAAGCAGATTAGGATGCAGCTTAAAGTCAAAGCTGTAACTTGCGGGGTAATTTTAATGGCAATTGCATTGCTGGTTTCAAGTCCATCCACCAAGTTGTTGTTGGCTTTGGGAGCTGTGTATCAAAGTATTTCTATATTGCCGACAACTTATAAACTATTGAAAAGGAGTGTAAAGAATTATGAACGGTACGAATGTGCTTGAAAGTGTGAAGGAAAAAACTCTTGTTGCAATAGGTGATGCCATCGTCGGGCTAGCAACAGATAGACGAGAGTGCCTAATTGGTTGGTGGTATGAGCCCGAGCTACCCCCAGAATTGTTAGAGGAAATAGTCATCGAACCATAAAGCTGCCTAGACGACCTGTGCCAAAAAGATACGATTCATTATCTTTATGGAATCAGGTCTTCTTGTTTATTTCAAGTGCATATTGTAGTATAATGTAGTCGTATAACTAGTGAGGAGAGTGTAATATGCACACCCAACCTCTAATAACTTCTTTGTTAGACTCATTAATGTTTTTTATTGTCTTCATTAACATGAGCAAAGTCAAGTTTAGTAAAGCGGAAGCATTTGTGTTGCTATTGTTTGTATTAGTTCCTGCATTTGCTTTGGTTAATTTTATTTTTATGTCTCCAAATATCGCTGCTATTGTAGGATACATGCTTTTTATAACCCTTATGGCAATAGTAACCAAGAACAAAGCGGCTGCGCCGCATTAAAAGCAAAAGCCAATATCCTGAATCGTGTGATATTGGCTTTTGTGTATTATATGTTAAAATGGAAGCATGAAAACAGATCAAAACTACAGATACGATG
>Ga0123352_10000303_pt1 | contig 59039 bp, 42 predicted proteins | sample TergutLab28metaG_FD_89700 | JGI IMG/M metagenome (GOLD analysis project Ga0123352, IMG submission 89700) | Labiotermes labralis P1 segment gut microbial communities from Petit-Saut dam, French Guiana - Lab288 P1 | ecosystem: Host-associated > Arthropoda: Insects > Digestive system > Gut ... | reverse complement strand
TGCTGATCAAAGTTGGATGGTACTAACCGGTGTAACCTCTGGTCGTTACGGCATGCTAGGAACTGGTTCAGGTCTAACTGACGGTTCATGTCTAAAGTGTCACGTAGCCTTGGATACAGGTTCCCTAGGGGCGCTGAGCTCTGTAGGTGCTGATGCATTAAGACATGCTTGGGAACAAGGTTCTGTAACCAACCCAACATGGGATGGTCTACCTGTTAGTGGAGCACAGCGTCTGTTCCTTTACAGATAACGCTTAATGATTTTGATTTTTGCGTAATACTGTAGCGAAGAGTTATTCAGAAAGCGCTCCTTAGGGGGCGCTTTCTTCTACGCGCCAACTTGAGCAAAGCTTATGGTTAATGGTAAGATTATGCAATAGCTCGTGCCAATCAGGCAGGCTTTACGGGAGGAATATAAATATGGGGAAGTCAAAAACGACACGGCCTAGACCAAAGGGCATGGATCCTTATATACGCACTCTATTTGGCATCGCAGCCTTAGTGGTAATTGGCGCTCTGCTGACGGTGATTTTTGCCTATCTTCATGGCGTAATAAGACTCGATGACTCGCAAGCAACAAACATTGAAGAATTTACGGTAATCAGTTCAGTTGCTTATGCCGACGAAGAGGGAACTGTGGGTGCTCTTAGTCAGTTGGCTATTGCTCAAATTGATGCTGGTCAATACATTGATGCTGAGCGTACTATACAGGAAGCCTTTGCTCTGGGTACTCCCGATGAAGAACGCAATCAAGGTGCGCTTTTTGCCTCCGCTGTTCTAGCACATAACCAAGGGGATCATGAGCAGGCTATAGAGCTTTATGAAGAGGTCATGGATCGTCTTTTCACAGACTGGACTCGCGTATATGAAAGTGAAGAGGATCCTAACTGGGCACGTGCCTTTGGTCTGCATGAAAACTATTATGAATCAGCAGTGGCTCTGTCCTTCCTCTATGCGGAGAGAGGCGACTATGATGACCAAATCCAAATGCTTGACGTTGCAATGGTTGGAATGCCTACGAATGCCGACTTGTTTTTATGGAGAGGTCAGGCAAAGCTAGCACAAGGTGATAACGCAGGGGCAATTGAGGACTTTAATGAGGCCTTAAGGTTTATCCCTGATGACGAAGCTGCACTACAAGGTTTAGAAGAAGCTGGGGGAGCAGTAAATGACTGACAAAATCAAGGATTCAGCCCAAGAAGCTAAGCAAACCGAGCTGGATCAAACTGTCCCAGCAACACCAGAGGCTGACGTTTCCGAATCTGTAGCAGGTGATGCTGCCACACTTCGAGTGTCTGAAACTAATGCTGACGATAAGGCGATTAAGCGTACGCGCACCATCGCGACAATTATTCTTATCATCCTTATTCTTATCATTCTTGCTGCGTGCTTGATGATGTTTGCCCTTCTGCGCCCACAAGGCCTAGACATGGGGGGACGTCAACACGCAGGTATTACTTGGATTAGATCAATCTATGGACACGGGTCAGCTCTGGAAGACCTGATGAACCCAACAGGTATAGCTTTCTCTGCTGACGGAGAATCGTTTTGGATTACTGACACGGCGCGCCATAGGGTAGTGCAATATGATGTCAATGGGAATCTTATACGCATAATCAATGCTGATTGGCGGGTGAATGAAATGGTTGCTCCAACGCGTATAGCAGTCTCCCCCAAAGGGTGGCACTATGTTGCAGAGCAAACCTATAACAGAGTACAGATATTTGATGAGAACTGGACACATCAGGAAACCATCGCTATCGAAAGTCCTAACTCTGTAGCAGCAAATGATGAAAGATTGCTTATTGGTAGTAGGCATGGCTTTGCGGTGTTTACCTTTGATGGTGAACCTATCGGAATGCATGGGGGAGACTCTGAGGACGAGATTAACCATTTTGACTCTGTAGGGGCCTCTGCCTTAGACGAAAATAACAATGCTTTTGTCTTGGATTCATTTAACAATAGGTTTGTAAAGTATGATGCAGATGGCATTCCTCAGTTCGAGGTGCGTCTGGGGCATCCAGGCAATGAGGGCATTCTAGGTGGTCGTGATTTAGACGAGGAAGAAGTTGCAGAAACCTTCCCAGCGAATATGCAGATGCCTCAAGGCCTAGCACTTGATGGGAATGGACGTCTTTACATTATTGATATGCTTGACTTCTCTGTTGCGGTTTTCTATGTTGAGACAGGCGAATTTATTAAAAAGGTTGGTGTGCACGGACATGAGGACGGCAGATTCATTAACCCCAACTGCATTGACTATAATCCTGAGCTAGATATGTTTGCCAGTGCAGAAGCATCGCTTGGTCGCGTGCAGCTCTTTGCTATTGATGGCTCGGGTGGCGGACCACTAGAAGAACTTCGCAGAAACTTTGGTGACTTCATTAATGCCTGCTGCATACCGCTACTCATCATCCTAATAATCATCGCAGCTTATCTGATTTCTCGCTTTCTTGCAAAGAAGCGTCGCGAGAAGGAAACTTCAGCTGCGTTAGCAGATTCTAGTACTGTTAGTGATGCCTCTGAGTCGTCGGCAGCGACAGATTCAACCGTGGCGGATGCGACTGCAAAGCAGTAGGAATAATCTATGTTTAAGAAAAAGTCCTCTGCACCCTTAAGGCTAACTGTTTGGTTTTTAGCAGGCCTAGCACTACTGTTGTTGCTGCCTGCAGGGGTTGGACTGGTCTGGACTCCTAGCTGCTCAAGCTGTCATTTGGTGCAGTCTGAAAAGCTTGAAGCTACAGTACACAGTAGAAATAGCTGTGTAGACTGCCATGCGTCCGAAGGCGCTTTTGGTCGAATTGCTTTTAACCAGCGCGTTTGGTATTCCATGGTTATTCCTATCATGCCAGGACAGGATCCTACACGCACCGTGCAGAATGATTCCTGTCTTGCCTGTCATGCGAGTGTTTTTGATGGGTCAATTGTCGAGAACAGAGGCCTTCGCATTAACCATGAGGAGTCTGCCGCGGGAATGCGTTGCTCCAGTTGTCATGGATCAGTAGGTCACCCTGGGTCAACTGCCTGGGAGTCCCGCTATGCTATGGAGTCGTGCATGGTTTGTCACTCGGCAGATCTTGAGGGTACTACAACGGCGTCCTGCGACCTTTGTCACGTAGGACCTCTAGATGCGAACCAAAACCCTTACTCTGTATTTGCAGTAGTTCACGGGCCCGACATGATATACACCCATGGTGTAGGGGATTGGAATACCTGCGCCCCCTGTCATAGTCAGCAGATGTGTGCCGCTTGTCATGGGGAGATGGTTCCTCACGATAGCTTTATTATTAGGGATCATTCACAGGTAGCCAATGACCCCAATAATCAGTGCGCGAGCTGTCACCAAAGTCAAAGTTTCTGCGATGATTGTCATGGTATGGAGATTCCTCATCCTGATGATTTTTTGGTACATCATGCTGAAGAGACAGATAGGTTAGGCGAAGAGTCTTGTTATGTCTGTCACTTAGAGCGTGATTGCTCTACTTGTCATGATGGGCATGTGCATCCAGGTGGACCCAGGATGTGGTTTAATCCAAGGATGTTGAATAACCCATGATGGAATTTTTAAGAAATATTATTTCGGTAGAGTGGTGGCAGGAAATGCTGTCAACACTGACTTTCGCTGACTTAGAAGCACGATGGGAACTTATCCAGCAGGCTATCGCCAACCCGCAGCAGCACCCGCTGATTGCTTTGTTGGCCCTTGCTATTGTTCTTGTATTTTTCCTGATTGTTATCCTGACACTTGCGATGTGGTATTTTGCTCGCATTCAGAAACAGCAACAAACCTATGAACTGCTGGATGAAGAAGAAAATGTAATCCAGACGGTCGATAAAGAGACTGCAGAAGAAATCCTTGATGAAGCTCAGGGTGTTGACACAAAAACAAAGATTAATTACGGCGGTATATTGGTCGCCATAGCGACAGTAGTGGCAGTGACGATAGGGTTTGGCTTTAGTACACGAACAGTGACCTATTGCACTGCTTGTCATAACTCTCCGCATGAGGCAGTGGCAGAGTGGCCTCTTGTTGCAGCTCATGAAGATTTGAGCTGTGTTAGCTGTCATGAACCAGGGGGCATCGTGCAAGGCGTAACCCTTAATGTGTTTCCTAGGGCTGCCCATTCGGTATACGGTGTTTTCCAAGACCCCAATGATCTTGATATCACGAATAGAACAACTTATGGAACAGTGACGCAAGCAAGTTGCGCGGGCTGCCATGATCCCAATATGTTTACAAGGACACTTATTGTGAACAGAACTGACAGGGTTACTGTTAGAGTTTCTCATTATGAGCCGCTTGAGGCAGGTATGACCTGTGCTCAATGTCACATTTTTAGTGAAAACCAAGAAAAGCAGTTAATTCAGACGGGCATGCAGACCTGTGTTAGCTGTCATAATGGTTCGCGTGCAGCGGTTACCTGTGTAACCTGCCATACTGCTGATTCACCTGCTGATACTATTCAGCGCGAGATGGGATCAGTTTGGTCAAGGCAATTGATTTTTGATCCCCCAGACGCGAGTTGCTATAGCTGTCACGACACCAGATCTTGTGATGCTTGTCACGGCACCCGTGTTCCTCATACGAGTGACTATATGATGCATACACACTCACCCAATAGCGAGATGATACATGCCTATGATTACTGGCGTATTGGCGACATGTGCTACAACTGTCACTTCTATGGCAATGCTTCTGCAGCTGGTCCTTGCTCGGCCTGCCATGGCGGGGACTTCATGCCGCCTGAGCCTAGGTATCTGACCCCAAGGCAAGAGCATCTTGACGAGGAAGGGCTTGCCCCAGGTGGGATGACAGGTCCTGGAAGAATAAGGTCTCCCTTTGATCCGACGCCGCGCAGACAGTTAACACCAGAACAGAGGCGACTCTTGCAAGAAAACAATATTGATTTAAGCTTGCCTTAGTCAGTAGCGACAACTTTGGAAGCGCGCTCATGAATATCCCTGCCTCTTCCTGTGAGGGTGGGGATATTTTCATTACAGACTTTCGCTTGCTTGAGCGCATGCGCTCAAGCAATAAACCACCCACTATGCGAGTGCGCATCGTTAGTTGCGCACTAGTTTTATGCGATTAGTTTCTTAGATCTATTGTTTCTGCAGGACTAGGTATTGATTAAGGTTCTTGGTTCTGCCGTCTGCTTCAAAGCGGGATGCAAGACTCGTTTTGCCCGAAGCGTACTCTAAAAGATCATCAATTTCGTGATCGAGAAAACTGTGACAGTAGCGATAGGCACCACCTTTATTTTGCCAGCCCAGAAAGTAATCACCCTCTTCAAGTGAGGTTCTTAATTCGCTTGAATCATTGATTCTCTCATCAGGTGTTGCTTGTAGCTTACCTGGATTATTATTCACGCCATCACCGGACAGGAAAGTTCCATCTAGCGTTGCTAATGCTTCTTCGTGTGCTTCTTCAGCCTTACGGGCAAGATTGGGACACTTCAGAAATTGCCAGAAGGATACGGCAATAAACCCGCCAGGTGCTGCGTGTGAAATCATGACATCAAGCAGGGCCTTTCGCAAGTGCTGACTAGGAGTATGATGCATAAACCCAAAAGAGCTCACGACATCACACTGCGGGGCATAGATGTGGCTACTTACAGCGTCTGGAGTCTTGTTTATAAGTAGGTCTAGTATATCGAGGCTCTGGTAATGATTTTTACTGCCAGAATCATCAACTCCAGACATCTCGTCACTATTATCAAGTCCAAAGTAGTCGATAGTAGTTTCTGGTAGCGATGTGCGTAAAAAAGTTTCAAAACGCATATTCCCACAGGCAAGGTCAAAAACGGAAAAGCTTGCACGGCTAAGACCAGCGTCCACTAGGGACTCAAGGCATTGCTCCCACCCGTGCCAAGGGGCACCTCTTGTCTGTGCAAAGGAAGCACCTTGTTCCTGATAAAAGCGATTATTAACCTCATGTAAAAATCTAACAGTAGAGTTATCCATGGGTATAGTGTAACTTACGCTAAAATGAATCATCTAATGGAAGAGATGTTACTTAACATAATTGATGAGCTCCGATTGGGAAATGTTACTACCCAGGCGCCTGATGGATCAAGTTATATACCATCAGACGCAGAGATGTTCTCTCGTCTTATTGACCGGCTGGGTAAGGGCCGCCCTGATGCCCAGGACTACTCTAAACATGTGCTCCTGTCTTACTATCAAGGGATTAAGCAGGATGATCCTGACCGCTGGAAAGTCTGGGGCGTTGAGCCTAAAGTAGAGCGCAAATTACTACGCGTACTTCAAACGAAGCCACGCAGAACTGCTTCGGGTGTTGCAACAATAACTGTGATTACTAAACCCTGGCGCTGTGCTAGTGACTGTCTATACTGTCCCAATGATGTGCGCATGCCGAAAAGCTATCTTAGTGATGAGCCTGCTTGCCAGCGTGCGGAGCGCAACTTCTTTGACCCATACTTGCAGGTACAGGCAAGACTTCAGGTGCTTGATCGCATGGGACATCTGACTGATAAGATTGAAATTATTGTACTGGGTGGTTCCTGGTGCGACTATCCCAAAGAGTATCAGCTATGGTTTGTACGTGAGTTGTACCGGGCACTTAATGACGGGGAAGCAGGTCAGCCAGAGGCTGAGGCGTTGCGCCAGCACTACCTTAAGGCAGGCTTCACTGACGACAAAGATGAACTTATTCGGCGTGCATCTGCCATGCAAGAACGCGTGAATGCTGGTGAAATAAACTATAATCAAGCGATTCGTGAACTTTATGAAGACTGTGCCGAAAATGAAGTTAAGCGGCAGAGCCTAGAACAAAGCAGGGGTCAAAGCGCAAGTCAAAGTTCAGATCAAAGCTTAGACCAAGGTACCTCTCAAGACCAAGCCTTCGAGTCTCTTTATTATCAGCAGAAGATAAACGAATCATCACAGCACCGTATGGTGGGTTTCACTGTGGAGACTCGGCCTGACCTTGTTACGGCGAATACCTTAGTATTGATGCGCAAGCTTGGTGTAACCAGGCTGCAAATAGGAATTCAGAGTCTTGACCCTCAAGTACTGAAGCTTAATAAGCGCAAAACAAGTTCTGAGCAGATTCGCAATGCCTTTGCTTTAGCGCGCGTTTTTGGCTTCAAGATCCATGGCCACTTTATGCAGAATCTTTATGGTTCAACGTGCAAGACTGACAAAGCAGAGTACGCACAGTTTATGACGGATCCCGCTTATATTCCTGATGAAATCAAACTTTATCCCTGTTCCCTTGTTGCGGGTACGGGGCTTGTTGCACATTATCAAGACGGCAGCTGGCAGCCTTATTCAGAGGATGACCTAATCGCGCTTCTTGCAGCCAACACTTTGAATACGCCACCCTTTATGCGAATCTCACGCATGATTCGCGATATATCCTCGCACGACATTATGGTAGGTAATAAGCGCACTAATTTGAGACAGCTTGTCGAAAAGCATGTAGCTGATACGGGGGGCACCATACGTGAAATCCGTCATCGCGAAGTAAGCAATCAAGAGGTTACCCATGATGACTTGCGCCTTGAAGTCATTCGCTACGGAACTACCGTGTCTCGGGAATATTTTCTGCAGTGGGTTACACGTGACGACAAAATCGCGGGTTTCCTGCGTCTGTCTCTGCCAAGTCCCGACCGGTCAACATACCTTCCAGTAGACGAAGATCAGCTACCCACTTCACCCGACACAGCCTTCATTCGCGAAGTGCATGTCTACGGCAAGGTAGCTGCTATCAACAAGGCGGGGGAGCACGCCCAACACTTTGGTCTGGGCAGGCAGCTTGTAGAGAAGGCCTGTGAAATTGCAGCAGATTCGGGTTATACAAAACTGAACGTCATTAGTTCTGTAGGCACGCGTGAGTATTACCGAAAACTGGACTTCTCTGACGGTGAGCTTTATCAAGAAAGAACCCTCGCAGTTTAACTTCTCCTGTTAAATCCCTTCTTCCAAGCACGAGGCAGAGGTCTTTCCTGAATCTTTTTTCTAGGCTCTTTTGTCTAATTGCCTTCTTCCGCATCCTCTCAAAACCTCTTTTGTGAAGATGCCATGAAACATATGTTGCAAAATAGTGATAAATGAACTATACTAGTAACATATAAAAATATTAAGGATATATAGAAAGAGGGGATTAGCATGAAGAATATAAGAGTTGTCTCAAAATCCTTTACGAAAATTGCAGTTGCGCTATTGCTTGCGGTTGCCATGGTGGCTGCAAGTACTATGCCTATGTTTGCAGCGTCGGCAGAGGCGCAAGAAGCACTTCACGTTACAAGCGTGACGCCACAGGGCAATAATGTACCTGTGGATACGGAGAATCTTGTTATAACCTTTTCTTGGATAACTCATGATTTTATGGGTGAGGTGGTTATGAACGGCCAGGCGATGGACAGTGTATGGGCTGGAACATGGGATGAAGATGCTACAGTATTTACCGTACCCATGTCTGAATTCGGCACTCTAGAACCAGGAACCGTATATACCGTTGAAATTACAGAATTTGCCTCAGGGCTTCCAGATAACGCTGCTACTATGGAACCTTACACACACACCTTCAGGACAGAGGGTGGAACAGGTCTTGACTACTTCACAAAGACACTGGAAATGCCAGAAGGTACTACCATACCTAATGCAAGCTTTGACTTTACCTTCGAGCGTGTTCAGCAGCTCATATCAGAAACTCCTGCTATAAATTCAAGACCTGTGGCAGAGGTGCCCACTATTAGCACACAGACTATCACCGTAGATCCTACCACTGCTGATACTTCAGGCGGCTCTTCAGGGGGCACACTTGTAGGAGGTACTACCACCGTTACAGGAACCCTTGACTTGTGGGCTTTGCTTGACGGTCTCACCTTCCCAGGTGGCGGGGTATATGTGTGGAATGTCACAGAGGTAGCTGACTCATCTGATACTGAAGCACCTTCACACATGAGCTACGATGACTCTATCTTCCAAATCAGAGCGCACGTAGACAGATATGGAAACCTTGCAGCTATAGAGATCTTTGATATCACTGATATCGTCAATGGAACTGCGACGGAAGGCACTAAGCTGGAAGAAGGTCTTAACTTCACCAACGTTTATAGAACAGATGTGGGTGGCTCGTTAGAGGACAACGCATTTGAAGTTTCAAAGAATGTAACAGGTCAGTTTGCCAATACAGATACGCTCTTTGACTTTGTTCTGGGACTTAACGCAAATCCATTAGCACCTTTGCCTAGTGCGCCAGAGTTCACCATTATTAATGCAGATGGAAACATTGTTGATAGACCCATATCAGTCTCAGTACAGTCTGACCTTCTTGGGGCAAGTGCCACCTTCCGTCTTGCCCATGGTGAGAGGTTAGTAATACCAACTCTGCCTGCAGGAACCTCCTTCTCTGTATTAGAGCTGGGACTCCCAGAGTTTGCACCTTCGGTATCTGTTGTTGTTGGGGGCACTGTTGTACATACAGCTTCTGCTCTTCCTGATAATGACCTTACTTCAGGGGATCATATCCTTACTGATGCAGGTAGAAATGCAACTGACTTTACTAACGCCCATCAGTTTACTCCACCTGCAGGTCTTCTTTTAACAAACGCAGCACTTGCCGTTGTTGTGATCGCTGCGATAGCGTTAGTACTACTTGCAGCAAGCCGCAGAAGAAAGGCTATTGAAGAACTACCTCTTTCTTAAAAAGGGCCACTGCGTAAAAGCCTTACTACAGGACTATGTAGATAAATAGCCCCCTCAAACAAATGAGAGATCCGCTTTTCTGGGTCTCTCATTTGTTTTGCGTGGTGACTCTCTCTGATAGGATAGATGGGCCATGAATACACTTTCACTTTTTGAAGACACAGACCACGAAGAGGGTCACAAAAAAGCAGATTCCACACTGGACTTGTCTCAGCTTAATGACGCACAGCGTGAGGCTGTTCTACACACAGAGGGGCCACTGCTTGTACTGGCTGGTGCAGGTAGCGGCAAGACGCGCGTACTAACCTACCGCATCACTCATATGGTGGCTGACCTTGGGGTTGCTCCCTGGCAAATACTTGCCATTACCTTTACCAATAAAGCTGCAGGTGAGATGCGTGAGCGCATTACTCAGCAATTAGGGGACGCCGCACGCAGTATGTGGATATCAACCTACCATGCAGCCTGTGTACGTATTTTACGTGCAGAGGCTGAGGTACTTGGCTATAAGCGTAGCTTCACTATTTATGACGACGATGATGCAAAGCGCCTTATTAAAGACATCATGCGTGAACTAGAGGTTGACCCGCAGGTCTATCCTATAGCAACTATTAGAAACCGCATCTCTAAAGCTAAGAATGAACTGCAGCTGCCAGAAGATTTGCCTGAATTTGGTGCAGCCCCCTTGGACAGGCTTATCCGCACCATTTATACGCGTTATGCAGAGCGCTTGCTTGCAGCAAATGCCATGGACTTCGATGACTTACTGTTTAATGTGGCGCGCTTATTTACTGATTATGAGGAAGTGCTGGAGCGCTATCAGCAACGTTTTCGTTATTTGCTAGTTGACGAATATCAGGATACCAACCACGCCCAGTATCTGATTACAAAACTTCTTGCAGCTAAACACCGTAACTTAATGGTGGTAGGGGATGATGATCAGTCCATCTATTCCTGGCGCGGTGCAGATTTAAGCAATATTCTTGAATTTGAGCGCGATTATCCAGAGGCGCATACTGTCAAGCTAGAGCAAAACTACAGATCCACTGCCAATATTCTTGATGCGGCAAACGCACTTGTCTCAAACAATAGCAAGCGCAAGGATAAGCAACTTTTCACTGATAATGATCCTGGTGAACTCATATCGCTGTACTTAGCCTCGAACGAACATGATGAGGCACGTTATATTGCTGCAGAAATTGAACGTATTGCGCGCCGTGAGTCACGCAAGCACAGTGATTTTGCCATCTTCTACCGCACTAATGCGCAAAGTCGTGTATTGGAAGATGCCCTGCTACGTGCTGGCCTGGGCTACCGCATTGTCGGTGGAACACGCTACTTTGACCGTGCTGAAATTCGGGACTTGATGGCCTACCTGAAGGTAGTCGTTAATTCTGTTGATGACATATCACTTATGCGCATTATCAATATGCCCAGGCGCGGGATTGGAAGCACTTCTATACAGGCTGTGCAGGCTTTAGCTTACCGTGAGCGCCTCAGTTTTGAGCAAGCCTTACGCGCAGCTGTTTCTGACGCCCCAGAAGCCGCAAATGTACTGCGTCCCGCGGCGCAAAAAGCTATTACAGCCTTTATCGTCGCCCTTGATGAGATGAGGTCTTACCGGGGCGAGCTTGCTCGTGTGGTGGAAGCTATTATCAATGCGTCAGGATTACTTGCCCATTTTGAATCACAGCACACAGATGAGGCTGCAGGAAGAGCCGAAAACATCAGAGAATTCGTAAACGTTGCCGCAGAATTTGAAGCCACGCATGCAGATAGTGTGCTTGCTGCTGCAGAGGTAGAAGAGGCTGACCAGCTTGCTCAATCTGGCGTGATCTCTGATATTGCAGTTGATGGTTTGGTAGGCGATGTCCCTATAGAAGGCGATGTCTCAACAGGCAATGAGCTGCTCTTCGCTTTCATGGAGTGGCTTGCACTGCGATCTGACTTAGACTCACTGGGTGGTGAGAGCGAGACCGTCACTATGATGACAGTGCACACAGCAAAGGGACTTGAGTATCCTGTTGTGCTGGTTGCAGGAATGGAGGAATCCCTTTTCCCTCATGCAAATTCGGTTTATGACAGCAGTGGACTTGAAGAAGAGCGACGCCTAGCCTACGTTGCGATTACGCGCGCCCGTGAACGTCTTGTCTTGACACGTGCAGCAGGTCGTATGAGTTTTGGTACGCCCGCTCAAAATCCGCCAAGTAGATTCCTTTCAGAGATCCCTGAAGAGCTGCTGCATACGCAAGGTGTAGGTTCTGATGGCTTTGCGGGGGCATCTGGCTGGGACAAGCGTGGGGATAGGCGTGGTGTTGCTGGTCATGGCATTAGCCACGGGCAAAGGTCAGGCGACAATTACGGCGGGTCTTACTCTTCTGGCTCTTCTTATGGTGAAGGCAGCTCTTCTCGGGGCAGCCGAGGCGAAGGGTCGTCGCGAAGTATCTATGACAGTGAGCCAGTCAGCTACGGAAGCGGCATGCCAAAAACAAAAGACACCTTTGCTGTGGGTGACACAGTAAACCATAAGATGTGGGGCAGGGGTAAGGTGATGGAAGTTAACGGTGATTCGCTGACCATTAACTTTGAGTCAAAAGGGGTCAAAAAGCTTATGGCTGGGTTTGCTCCCATCGTTAAAATACAGTAGTTTAGGCACGGTGGCACAATGTGCAGTAGTAGCGTAATCTTTGAGCGCACCTTGAGTGTGCTTTGAGTACCTAAAGCACGTGTAGATGTATTGGGTTAAAATTGAACTAGTTTTGAATAGAAGGGGCTTGACATGACTAAAGTATATGTTTTTGGACATAAGAATCCTGATAATGACAGTATAGTTTCTGCAGCGGTATACGCTGACTTTTTGAACATGTCAGAACCTGAAGGTAGTGACATTGAATACGTTGCAGCACGCCTGGGTGGTATTCCGCCAGAAACACAGTATGTTTTTGAGCGTTTTGACGCGGTAGATATGTTGCCGGAACTTCTGCCGGCCCCTGATTCAAAGGGTGACCCTATGAAGGTGGTCCTCGTTGATCATAACGAATACGCCCAGTCAGCCGAAGGTATTCGTGATATGGAAATTGTTGAGGTCCTAGACCATCACCGCATTGGGGATATTCAAACAGCAGCCCCTATTCCCTTTATGAGTCTGCCCTATGGCTCGACGGCCACCCTCGTGACAGTGCAGTACATGGACACAGAAACTCCGCTGCCTAATTGGGCGGCTGGCGCATTGCTGTCAGCAGTACTGACTGATACGGTTATCCTAAAGTCCCCTACAACTACAGCAGTTGACCACGACGTTGTCGAGTTGCTTGCTGCTGGTGTTGAGGTCGATCCACAAGAGTTCGGCATGGAGCTTTTCAAGGTGCGCAGTGAAGCTAATCCTTTTGAGCCAGGCACGGTTTTGACTACTGACTTGAAAGAATACGATAAAGATGGCAAGAAGGTTGCCATCGTTCAGTATGAGAGCGCAACTCTTGATTCTGTTCTTGAAGCACGGGAAGCATTGACGGCAGAAATGGATAGGCTTGCAACAGAACGTGGCTGGGACCTGTTTCTTTTCATGGCAACTGACATCATCAAAGAGGGAAGTGAGCTCTTTGCTGTAGGCACAACTGAACTTGCGGACAAGGCTTTCGGGGTAGACTTTGCACATGGTAGCGTATGGATGCCAGGAGTGCTCTCTCGCAAAAAGCAGGTAGCTGCAGCTATTATGGATGCGTAAATGGCGTTGCACAAAGAGTGCGCAGGGAAGGATGGGATAACCTAAAACTGCTTTACTCTTGCCTTGCATTGACTTGAAATGTGAAGTATTTGTGTATTACCTATAAACCAGCATTGAAAGACTTGCGTTTTAAGAGAAAGCTGGTATCATAGATTACATCTTGAAGGAACTTGTTGACTGTCCGAGCATACGCTCAATACGTTTCTTCATGGGAATAGGGCGCCTAGGACGAGGGCGCTCTATTCAATTTTACGCTCATCGTCATCTGGAAAGCATGGCTCTAGTGCTACAATTCTTTTATGACTGACTTCACATTCAATCTTGAGGCAACCGATGCTAGTGGTGCTCGTGCCGCTACTCTAACTACTCCACATGGGGAAGTGCAGACGCCTCTGTTTATGCCTGTAGGCACAAAAGCCACGGTAAAGGGTGTCCAGACAAGCGATCTTAGACAGATGGAAGCGCAAGTTGTGCTGGCAAATACCTATCACCTTGCCATGAGGCCAGGATCTGAACTTATTGCTGAAGCAGGCGGTCTACATCGCTTTATGAACTGGGACAGAACTATTCTTACTGATAGTGGGGGATTCCAGGTTTTCTCATTGGCCGATACACGCAAGATTACGGATGACGGAGTTACCTTCCAGTCGATAATCGATGGCTTGAAACACTTTTGGACACCAGAAGAAAACATGCGCATCCAAAGCCTGTTGGGTGCTGACATCATTATGCAGCTAGACGAATGCCCACCCTATCCAGCTGAAAAGTCCCATGTGCGTGAGGCAACTATGCGTAGCCTTGCTTGGGCAAAGCGCTGTAAGACAGCACACGCGCAACTAGAAGAGCAGAAGACAGCGGTCCGTGAAGGTAGGGTTGATGTCAGCAGTGATGACATCAATCAGGGTACTGCCATTAAAGGGGGTACTCCGCAAGCGCTTTTTGGTATTGTGCAAGGAGGCGTCCATGTTGACCTGCGTAAAGAATCTGCACTTGCCTTAGCGGAGCTAGATTTTCCTGGATACGGTATAGGAGGCTACAGTGTAGGGGAACCCCACGAAGTTATGTTTGAATCTTTAGCACAGACCACAGAGGTCATGCCAACAGACAAGCCTCGCTATTTAATGGGGGTCGGCAATCCTACGACTCTTGTGCATGCAATTGCAGCAGGGGTTGACTTGTTTGACTGTGTGTTGCCAACCAGGACTGCCCGAATGGGAACGGCATTTTCCAGTGAGGGTCGCCTAAATCTACGTAATGCACGTTTCGCTAAGGACTTTGGACCACTGGATTCTCTTTGTAGTTGTGATACTTGCAAGAATTATTCTCGCTCCTATCTGCGCCACCTTATTGTAAGTAAAGAGATGCTGGCAGCGACTCTTATATCGCAGCATAATTTGTACTATCTACTTGACTTGTCCCGTAAAGCACGCGCAGCCATACAGGCGGGATCCTATCAACAGTTCATGAAAGATTGGGATGCTTCACCTGCTGCTAATGATTACTAGTGCTAGAATTTCAGCTTAGCCTAAGTTAGTGCGGCCTAGCTGTCTGACGTACGTGCGTTTACCTGCGTGAGGCTATGCGTAGGCAAGCACCGCTCATAACCACATCAAAATAGAGGGAATAATTAGAGTTGAGAAATAGACAAAGAATAAAGCTGATATCACGTATATGCGCGCTGATGCTTTGTGCCGTAATGCTTTTTCCTCTAGGTGCTGCATTTGTTTTTGCTGCAGAAGCGGGGGAGTATGATCAATCAAATGACTATGAAACCAGTGCTGAGGCAACCGTTGATGTTGCCCTGGAGGATGGTATTGGCAATGTTACCGAAGAGGGTAGTAATCAGCTTATCTTGCTGTTAGCGCCGTTCTTGCAGTGGGAGGACATTACCCCAGAAACAATGCCTTACTTATGGGATGACCTTGAAGAGGCGGCCATTGGTAATCTGAATGCACGCAGCCGCGTGAAAGAGGCGGATGGAGCCCCGTCACTAGCAGAGGGAGCACTGACCATTTCTGCGGGGACATGGCCACTTGTTGCCCATCAGGCGTTGCCGGCTTTTGAGGCAGGCGACCTTGTCAGTGGTACGCCAGTTAACCTGGCTTACGGACGTTACCTAGATGGCGTTATGGGGGACAATGCTATTGCCTATCTAGGTTTACCGCGCAACATTGCTCGCAATGAGCAAAATCCCTTTGTGTTTGTTCCGGGGACGTTAGGCAGCCTTATTGAAGAGGCTGGAGGGGCCACGGTAGCGCTAGGTAACTCTGATCTGGGACACTCTGCCGATGCGTCGCGTCTGCTGCGTCCTGCAGCCATTGCTGCGATGAACGAGCAAGGTTTCGTGCGCTACGGTAATATCAATGAAACTATCTTAGAGCGCAGTCCAGATTCCCCTTACGGTGTACGTACAGATCTTGACTCAATGCGCGCAGGTCTAGCTGATGCAAGGCATAATCTGCCAGCAGGTAAGCCGGGACTAATCGTTATTGATCCAGGTGACAGTTACCGGGCACGTATGTTTTCAAATGAAGCTAGCGAAGAAGTAGTACAGCGCCAGTGGAATGAGTCGCTAACTTCGCTCGATACGATATATGCTGATGCGCGCCATATTTTTCCCGATGCCACCATTATTCTTGCCAGTCAGGCGACCCGTTCGCTTGCTCTAGATCGTGAGGGTTTTGGTCCCATTGTTATTACAGGACCCCAGGTTGAGCCTGGTTTACTTATATCAGATTCAACTCATCGTGAGGGCCTTGTTATCGCGGGGGATATTACTGCGTCCATTCTTAGAATTATGGACTTAGGGCAGCCTGTTTACGTGATTGGTTGTGAAATGCGTACTACTGATAATCTGCCGGCCCTCTATTCACCCCCTAATAGAGAGCTCTATCAAAGTTCTCTTACAGAGCGCCGTGATGTGCATTTAGACCTGTTGGTGAAAATGAGTGATACTGCGATGTCTATTGAGGCTACACGCGTGAGTGTTATTACAGCTTGCATCTATATCACTATCATTGTGTTGCTGACAGGGGCATTGGTTATCACTTTTGCAAATAAGCGCCTTAGTGCGCTTATGACACGTGCTGTTAAGATGATTCTTTATGCCCTGATTCTTGCAGTGCTCTCAGGTCCTGTATCAAGCTGGCTTATGTTCTTGATATACAGGTGGCCTGCAACACCTGCAGAGGCTATAACCCAATTCGCTTTAACAACAGCAGGTCTGTGGCTAGTGGCTGTTGCTCTTTGGATTTATGACATGAAGCGCACGAGACCAGAGGGAGCATCAAAGGTTTCAAGGCTTCCCCTTATCTTCCTGTCAGTCTTTACGACAGTAGTGATTGTTGCAGATCAGCTACTGGGTGCACCAGCATCCTTTGCTAGCTTCTTTGGTTATTCGCCCATTGCAGCATTCCGCTTCTTTGGAATTGGCAATGAAGGTGCGGCAATACTGATAGGTTCAGTGCTTGTTGGAATTGCGCTTATTTTGGATGCAGCCCGGGACGCTGGTCGCCACGGATTAGAGAAGCATTTGCGCATTTGGGGCATTCCTGTGATTGGGGTGTTTATCACCTTTGTGGGGGCGTCCCCGCTACTAGGTTCTAGCAATGGATTTACCCCCTTCTCTGTTACAGGATTTGCTGTTCTTTGGATTCTTGCAAATAATCGCAAAATCGACTGGAAAAATATACTGGGTGTCCTAGTTGCAATTGCCGGATTTGTCTTTTTCTTTATGTGGCTTGACCATGTAACGGCTGGTCAGACTCATCTGATTCGTTCCGTTGATAGCGCTGCTCAGGGTGGGCTAATCGAAATCTGGCATATTATCGTACGCAAGGCAGAGACCAGCCTGCGCGTATTTACTACATCGACGCACTTTAGCTGGAGTTTTGCAGCACTGCTAGGCTATCTCATCTACATGCGCTTACGTCCTGCAGGGGACTTCAAGAATCTTATTACTAGTAATAAGTACTATGGGGACGCAATTGCAGCAGTACTTGCTGCAGGGGTTGCGGCAGTTCTAAGTAATGATTCAGGAATTGTGCTGCCTGCGCTCATGGTGCTGTGCCTAGCATCTTCAATTGTGTGGTTGATGTTGGGTCCTGTTAGGGGCAAGGAAAGCAGCTCTGAGGAATCAGCCGAATCTGTCAAGCTTGCTGCCAGCCAGGATAAAAGTGGACAGTCTAAGCAGGGGAGCATACCCACACCTAAGGATGCATAACCAATATGGCAATCCTATCGATTTTGTTACCATTCGTTATCGCCCTTATAGGGGGGTGGCTTATTCCTTGGGTTGCCATGAAGGTCATCATGACTGCTAGGTTCAAGTCGGGCAAGCAGCAGACTACCAATTACGCAGGAAATACGGTTAGCTATGGACTGTCGTTGGTTTGGTTGGTCTGGGCTGCATCACTTTTTGCAATGCTGATGAAGGGTAGTTGGCTTACGTCAGTTCTGCCTACCTTATTTGCTGACAGCAGTGATGTTGTGGCAGGTGTGGGTACAGACTCGATTCTTGCAGAAGCCCTGATGCAAGTAGCGCAAAGCTATAACTTTGACGACACCTTCTTTGTTCTGGCAATTCCCCTTGTGGTGACTTGCTTCTTTTTCGGCTGGCTGGATGATCGTTTTGGTGCAAGGGGCGATGGTGGTTTTAAAGGACACATAAGAGCCCTCTTTCGTGGCAAGGTCACTACGGGCATGGCAAAGGTATTGGGTATTGGCTTTGTAGCGCTGATTGTGGCTATCTATGCAAACGGCTATGGGCTTTTTGATGGCAGTGTCTGGAATTTGAGTGCCTTTGACGCCTTATGGATATTTCTTTCAATGTGTGCCATTGCCTTGGGTGCAAACCTTATCAATTTGTTTGACCTAAGACCTGCACGTGCCAGCAAGGTTTATGTTGCCTTCTTCTTGCAAGTGTTTTTCATCGCGTCTTGCTCAAGCCTAGTGATAGCGGCGGTTATAAACTTTTGGAATCCCTGGGATGACATCACAACTTTGCTGATGTATCTACTTTGGGCGTTGGGGCCAATCTTTGCTATTTGGCGCTACGATGCGGGGGAGCGCGCCATGCTAGGGGATGCAGGTGCAAATCCAGCGGGTGCCCTAATAGGACTCTATGCCGTTGTTGGACTATGGATACTGCTTCCTGTGTATGTGGTGATTGTACTCACCCTTAATATGCTTAGCGAGAAATTTTCTTTTACTAAGCTCATTGAAGGGAGCCCTATTCTAAAGACGCTGGATATGTGGGGTCGTCCACGAACGTAGCAATATTATGTACTGCTACTTCTACGTAGCCGTATTTATGTATTTATGTAATGGTTATGTTCATGTGATTTGGCTTACTGTTTCTCTTGGGCTCTTTTTGGTTTGCTATTATAGAGGCAGGTAGTTAGATAAGCCTGCAACAATTCGTACTGTAATTTGAAAACCGAACAAGGATTGGGGTCTCAAAATGAGCAGAGAATTGATATTCAAAAATGATGAGATAAAAGCTGTATTCGAAAAGGCAGTAGCAGAATTCGGAGTCGACGAGACAGTTCTCTACGAACCAAGGATCATTCGCCAGATTTGTCAGTCGCTAGGCATTCGCTACCTATTTATTCAAGAGTTTGGTGAAAAACTTACCTTTTATGTCCCCTTTGGTTTGGCAGAAATCAAGAATTATAAACCTGCGCTTAAGGTTAAAAAGAGTCTTGCAAACGACCAAAAGTTTCGTGATTTGTCTCTGCCCATGAGCATGGAGGCAAGAACAAGCTTGATTAATCAGATGATAATGGAAGCAAATGATGATGGTGTAGAAGTCATCGTAAGGGTAAAGCAACTTTACCGTGCGCTATGATTGTGCTGTGTGCTACAGCTGACCCTTTCTTTAGTCTTTGTGTGATCTTGTAGTCATCAGTCTTTTTGCTCAAAAAGAAGCTCACTTTCTTCTCCGGAAAGTACAGCCCGCGCTTGCTCGCGCAGGTTGTTTAGACTGGCAAGAAATTGACGGTACATCACCAGGGTAAGATAGCGCCCAATAGGTGTTAAGATGAGCTCTTCGTCATTGTCAATTTCAAAGGCTCTGTGAGCTCGCATAAAGGTCATTTCTAGAGGAAGTCCCCGTTCTACGCTGCGCCCAAAAGTATGTTCGAAAAGTTTTTTATCAAGGCGAAGACCATAGAGTTGATTTAAGAATCGGTAGCGCATGAGTTCAGTCTGCCCTAGTGTTGTTTCACCCATGATGGGCATGTGCCCTTTTTCAATGGCGGCATTGTATTCGTCTAGGCTGAAGGTATTGACATATAGTTTCCCGTGCAAATGTGTGACGGCACCACTTCCAATACCAGGATATTCTGCGTATTCGTCAATTAATACGGGATTATTCATCTCTGCATTGTCGCGATTAACACGATTGTATGTCCATACGCTTTTACGATAAAACTCAGGATCATTTCCTCCAGCAAGGGTTTCGTCCAGGATTTGATAGAAACGATATTCACGATTGTAGTCCATCTTTCCTAGAGTTGTAGCCATCTTTCTTCTTGTGGCATTTGATGCATAGAGGGGTGAAGGGGTCGCCTGCGTACCGCCGGAAGCAATCAGCTTTTCAAGATCACTACGCAATATTTCTTCAGTCTGTGAAGGAAAGTTGAAAATCATATCCACATTGAGCGTGTCAAAGTGTGGCGATGCTTCTGCAATGCGCTCAAGGATTTCTTCTCCACTACCATATTTTTCATAACGATCCATTTGTTTCAACAAGTCATTATCGAAACTCTGGACTCCTACAGAAAGGCGCTGTACGCGATCTTTCAGCTTCTCTATGTAGTCAGCTTTCAGATGGTTTGGATTGGTCTCTGCAGTAACCTCTTTTATAGTGAAGTTTTCGTTTGCTAAATCAATAGTTTCGCAGAGCTCATCAATCATGATGGTGGGGGTTCCGCCCCCAATGTACAGACCCTCAAAATCATAGCCAAGATCTTTTAACATCAGCATTTCTTTGCGCAGGTTGGCAAAATAAGGAATAGCAACCTTTTCGCGGAAAGGGTATCTGTTAAAGCTGCAATAGGGACATAAGACCTGGCAGAAGGGTATGTGCATGTACAGCATATAGGGACGTCCAGGCTCTGCTGGGGGCAGGTGTGTTTCGCTAGGAGGTGAGAGCGCAAGCTGCTTTTTTGCCATGGCTTTAATCGCGGTTGAAAGTACGCGTTCAGATAACATAGGACCTCTTCTTCATGGTTTTTTGTGGATCCTCATCCACGGTAGAGCTGTAGTTCGACGATGTGATAATAAGCATAGCAGATGAAGATTTTTGGCTGTCAATGATATGCAGCGCACAGGTATCTCAATCTTTAAATTCTTGGATGCAATGTCCCAGGGTGCATTCAGTATTTAACTGCATAAAGGCTTATCATACTGAATAAATTTAGCAAATTTTTCAAATTTTCCTGTAGAATATCAACTAGCGCTTTGAATGCGCCAGAGGTTTAGTGATAAAACATGTAAGGAGTATGTGTCGTATGAAGTCAGAAAAAATGATTAGTCGCAAAATGCGAAAAATAAACAGCGCAAGAAGGTTGCTGTCAACTTTTTTAATGATAGCTATGCTGCTTGCAGCAAGCATGTCAGCAGTAGCTTTTGCTGCTTCTTTAGATGAAGAAGTAAGTGCTGTCGCTGCCGAAGAGGCCTATGTTTCCGTAGTTGCTGAGGAATTAATAGAGGCGACTACTGAAGAAATTGTTCCTGCAATTGAAGAGTCTACTGCGGAGGCACCTACTGCTGAAGAATCAATTGCAGAAGAATCACCTGCGAATCCAGAAGTTCCTTCTGATAGTTCAACTTCGAGCGAGCCGGCTACATTTGTTGAAGTAGAGGTAGCAGAAGAGGCTGAAGAGATTGGAATAGAAGCACTGAGTGGGGTGCTTCCTGGAGACGTTGTTGCTATCTATGTTGATGGAACAACAGCAAATGATATTGGGTTTACTTCACTTTCGGCTGCTATTTCTGCTGCCCCTGTTGGAGCGACTATTTATTTTCTAGGAAATGTTACTGAGGCTACAACAATCATAGTAAATAGCGATTTGACTCTGGATTTCAGGGGACACAATCTTACGACAAGTGGCATTTCTATTTTAGGAGCTAACACAGAGTTCACTATCCTTGGTGGCGGTACCTTGAACGCGAGTCTTAATGGTGTATTTACCACTGCTGCCAATCCAACTATAGTGATTAATGCCAATATTGATGCGGGAAGCATTGGTATTTCAACGGGGCTTGGTAGTGGTGGAACCGTAGTGGTTAATGGCAATGTTGTAGGGGAAACAGTTGCCATCTCTGCAGGGTCTGGCACAACGAGTATAACTGTTAATGGCGATGTCAGAGGAACAACGGGCGTTCTTGCGTCTGGTGGTGGAGCGATAAGGGTTAATGGATCTGTTACTGGTACAACTGCATCTGCCATCAATGCAAGTGGCAGTGCTACAGTCATCGTTGGAGGTAACGTTTCGACGGCAGCTAATCTTGCAGCAGCCATTACGACACTTGGAACTTCGTCCGTTACCGTTAATGGCAATGTTGCCTCATCAGGTGATCTAGGTGGCATAAATGCCTCAGGTGACTCAAGAGTGAATATAACGGGGGATATAACAGTAACGTCTACCTCTTTATTGGCTGCAGGTGTAAGCAGCTCTGGGAATGCTCAGGTTAGAGTTACAGGTGATATAACGGCTCCCGTCTTTGTGCGTGTTGCCATGCAGACCTTCACGCGTGCCGAAAGGGATGCTACATCTTCCTTGCCAGGATACGACCAATTCACCAATGCTGGTTCTACTGTTTGGGTGCTTAGTGGAGGAACAAGCGGATCGCAGGTGACTTCATCTGTGCCTTCGACGCCACCTACTACAGGGTCTTCAGGCACTTCAGAAGCAGCTGCAGAAACAACTACGGTAGCAAGAACATCTACTGCAGGACCTAAGACAGGGGATGCAGATAATTGGTTTATTCAGATTGCTGCTATTGCAGCACTAACAGCAACTATTGCTGCTGCAGTTCTTTATCGCACAAGAGAACAAAATTAGACTTGTTGATTTGAAGGATTAATTGAAAAAGAGGCTGCATCAAAAAATGCAGCCTCTTTTGTTTTGTTGGTCGCGGGGGCCGGATTTGAACCAACGACCTTCGGGTTATGAGCCCGCAGTATTTTAATGAGTCCAGATAAATCAAGTTTAATAGAGTATAGCATAATAGCAGGTAAATGGTATAGTTTTCTTTCAAGTTAGCACATCTGATTATAAGTTTCACCACCAATTCACCACCTACTTTCTTAAAAGTGGTGAATTTTTTGTTAGAATTGTGGTACAAATTGATTACTTGCTAGCACCTGTCAGTCCCTTTAAGGGACTGACAGGTGCTAGCAAGAGGAATAAAGAGGTTAAAGTAATGATAAAAATTAAAGGTGCTGGAGTCATAGAGCGAAAGAAAGACGCTAAGGGTAAGATCAAATCCAATGTGTGGCTCATCACGCATTATCTTGGTGAAAGGGATGAAAAGGGACGCTATAAGCGAGCTCCGCGCAAAACGGTACATGGGACAAAGGCTGATGCTCGAAAAGCACTTGAAGAGTACCGATTGGAACTTGAGGGTAAGTCGCCAATTGAAGCAAAAGGCATTTCGTTTGCGGAGTATGCAAGACGCTTTCATGAATTGCGAGAAGGTACGATGGGATCACCACTTTCTTATCGTAGTGAGAGGTTAGACATTGAGCGCATTGAAAAACTTTTTCCTCGCATTGAATTGCAAGAGTTGACTCCCGCCAAAATTAGAGATACATATGCGAAGGCTCGAAGAGATAAAATCATGTCTGAGAATGCCCTCCATAAGGCACATGTTAAGGCGAGGCAAATACTTCAAGTCGCAACTATTGATGAGATAATCATGAGGAATCCTTTTGAGCTTGTTTCTTTTCCACGACCTAAGTCAGCAGAGCGCAAGAGCTTATCTGTAGAAGAAGCTGCTCGCTTTTTCAGTGCTCTTGAAGGCAGTGATTTGACAGGCAGCATTATCGCCTTGTACCTGCTTATTCGTACTGGAATGAGACGAGGCGAAGTTCTTGGGTTGACATGGGAGTACGTTGATCTAAAAAATAACAGCCTTTTTGTTGCCAAGCAGTATGCCTCTGATAAGAAATTACGCCCACCAAAAAGTAAGAAAAGCCAGCGATGGCTTAGCTACAGTCAAGATATGGCTGACTTGCTTTGCAGGTGGAAACAGCAGCAGGCGGAACTTTTTGGATTTCTTGGTATTGAACAAACTGAGAAAACTCCAGTTGTCAATAATGACCTAGGTGACTTTATTGATCCTGATAACTTTTCGCGCTGGTTTCGCAATTGGTCAGCGGATAATGACTTTGGTCGATTCACAAAAGATATTAAAGAGTTTGAGCAGGGTGGGAAAATCTATCACCGAGGAAAGGGGTATGAAGGACTCACTATTCACGAATTGCGCCACACCCAAGTGACCTTACTTATTGCCCATCAGACAGATTTAAGAACTGTTCAAGATAGAATGGGACATTCTCAGCCCTCCCTTACCTTGGGAACTTACGCCCATGCTGTGGGTGCAAACGATATTGCTGCAGCTGAAACGATTGATAATATTTTGCGTAATAAATAAATTCTATGCTCGAAGAAGTAGGTTGCGTATCAGTATTCTGATATGGTAGACTATTGGTATACCAAAAAAGATGCTTATTGGTAGACCACAATTTTGAGCAGGAGAATGCGATGATAAAGCCCAAAAAAACGTTTATCTTTTCGAGCGAAGAAGCTCGCCTGATACTTGATGCAGCACTGCAAGATAGAGCTGAACTGCTGAATCGCTCCCCATCTTCAATTGTTGAGGCGATGCTTGAAAGAGAGTTATTGCCAAGCGATCCTATGATTCGCAGAATTCTTCAAAGGGTATATCTAAATGACGCAAGTGTGACTTCTGCGACCCGAAACATTTTCTCAAACTATGCTTCGTATGATTGGGGAGGCTCTGTTACACACGGACTTCCTCTCGTTGAGTTTACTTATCAAATGTGTGAACAATTTGGATCTGTTGTGACGGTTGATCCGAAATTAAAGGTGAATCCGATCTATCACTTTCGTGAAACACTTCAGGTTATTCTGCAAAATCTTAATCTGGAAAGAACTATGTACAGCGATGAATTTAAGTCGGCAACCTTAATTGCTGAAATTGAATTTGGGAAAGAGTTGACAAATCAACTTGCTGACAATTCGTGCTCGATTGAAGCTACCGTAATCATTGATTTTTTATTGCGCAACTGGGACTTTTTCGCAGGATACACTCAGACTTATCGTCTACTTATGGGATTGCTGGATCTAATCGTGCCCTGGATGGATAATCCCACCACTAGAGAACAATTCAAATTTGCGCTCGAAGAAATTAATCGAAAAGATTTCTTATGGCAAAAATCAACTCAGTCTGTCAGTCACTTAAAGGGTGACGCTTCAAATCAATTCTGGAAAAGGCAGGCTGCAGCTAAAGTTGAGTATCAACTGGCTTCTGGAAAAGTGACCATCCCGTCAGATTGGCGTGTTTTGAATTCTGAAAATTGGAGTGATGCACTGTACGCGACTGTTGTGGAAATTCGCAATAGCAAGGGTGAATGGCCTCATTGGGTATTCTTTACGGCAGATGCTTCTGATAGGTTTGACACTGAATTAATTGATAGTCTAATTCTTGAAGATTACCCTCAATATAAAAAGATACTTTCTCAAGTGGTGCAGCCGCCTCTTGGTGAGCTTGGACAGATGCTTCCCGACGATTTTGAAAAATGGAAGTCTTCTCTGGAGCCTGGATACTTTGATATTTCTTTAGGTGGAGATAAATATGCAGATCAAAACTATATAAATTTTGTTCGGGAAAGTGACTAGGGATAGTCTTCGCATGGGAGGTGGTGATTTCAATGGAGCGAGACATTCTGGATAAACCTTTTCTGCAGGTTGATGATGTGATGCAGATACTGGAAATTAGCAAACCCACAGCCTATGCGCTAATGAAAGATAGTGGTTGCTTATTGCCAATCAATCGCAGAAAGATAGTAGGAACTGAAAAATTTATGGAATTCTTAATGAAGGGGGTATCGAAAAATGAAGCACAAAATAAGTGAGCCGCATCTGCTGCAACAGAAAACGGCTCGCGTATCCATCCAGCCTCAAATTGAAAGGAGAATACTTTATGAGTTTAGCATCAACTGTGTCAAATTGCAGCGACATCGCTGCCGACATTGATAATTTTCTTGCGAAGCCACCTTTGAGGGTTCCTCTCGGAATCCAATCGCTAGACGACGCCTTAAATGGTGGCATTTCTGATGAGTTTCTTTTGGTGCATGGCGCAGCAGGAATGGGCAAAACTGATCTGCTCATCTTCGTTATATCTCAATTGGCTGCCAGCAGACAGATAATCTTTGCCAGTTATGAACTTGGACGAGCACAGATTGTTAGACGCTTACTGTCAGCGCTTTCAGCCACACTTGAGCCAGAGCACGCTTTGAATGAGTCTGAACTTTTTGATGAACTTAATCTAAGTCCAGAAAAAAGATATTTGCTTGGATTGACAAAGAATGTCTTTAGTCAACTTGCAAGCAATTTGTATATTCTTGATGGCGCACTGTCTTCAAGTGTTGGCGCAAAGCATTACACTGCTGGAGATTTGCACTCTCTGGCAAATAGCATGGCAGAGAAGAGTGGGTCACCGCCTGTGTTACTAGTTGATTATGCACAGATTGTTCCCGTCGAAGGAACCTCTTTGCTCTCGACGGATGCGATTGATGTAACTAGTCGCAGATTGGCAAGAATTGCACATGTAGAAGGTGTTCCCACTATCGCACTTTCATCAGTGTCAAAGAATGCTGATGTCAGAGGCTCAAGCCATTTGCGACATGATGCCGATATTGTTATTCGCCTAGATCTCGATTGTGTTAAAAGCGAAAAAGATGCAGTTATGCAGCATGATAAGCGTCCACTGCTGTTGCATATTGAGAAAAATCGCAATGGTCGTTCTGGTCAATCAGTACCTGTTATGTATCGACCTGCTATTCATCATTTCGGTTCATGGTGATGCGCCATGTCAAAAAAGAAAATTATCAAAAGCATTAGGCTTGATCCGCTGCTTAATAAGCGGATTGAATCTTATCGTGTGGCCTCTGGTCTGAAAGAAGCAGACGCAATACGCCATCTGCTAGAACAAGGACTTGCTTGCGAAAGTCTTAATGTTTTCGCAACCCCTGTAGGTTCGCTTATTCGCGACGTTATGGAGGTTGAGTTTAACCTTCTTCGTGAAGAGATGCAATCTCGCAACGATGAACTTGAAGAGCGAATCGCCAAGGTAAACAGCAAGGGCACAAAGTCTAGCTTGTACTCCGCAGTCATGCTAACAGACCTTGCACGTGCGGTAGTACCTGTGTGGAAAGAAACTGATCCGTATGAACTCTGGAGGTATTATTCGCAGATGGCAGGCGAGCTTCAAAGTGGTCGTTCTTACAGAGATGTTAAGGATGGCTAGTTATGGCTGGTTCTGCTCTGGTTGTGAACCATCAGGTGATGTTAAGTACTGCTGCCAATCATTCTGCGATTGGTAGCAGTAGGTTGCTCTATATTGCAAACAGGCAAGGTGCTGTCACGCTCAAAACTGAAGATGATTTGCGCATTGCTGCAGAAAACGAACGCATGGTGAAACTTGGCTATATTGAATTTCGTCCTGGCAGTGTCAAAGAGCTTAATACAGGACATGCACTTTTCGATCAGCATGGTATACCTTCAAGACTAGCTCTTCAAAAAGAGCTTACCCAAACAGATTCGGCGATTATCACAACAGTGGTATCTGTAAGAAGAGAAGATGCTCATGCTCTTAATCTCAGCACAAAACAAGATTGGGAGAGACTACTTCGTTCTAGCTGGAATAAGCATATTGAACAGCTTGATGTGATTGCCCCTGAAAATGTTAGATGGTGCGCGGCTCTGCACATAAACCAAGAAAATAATATCCATGTCCACGTGTTTTCATGGGACAAGAGTGGAGAGTTCAATAGGCTACTTCCAAAGAAGCAGCTCGTAGTTGCTCGTGAGAATTTTGTTACACAGGCTCTCAAGCCTCATCAGCAAGTGCACAATCTTGCAAGATCACAAGCGCGTGATGATTTGATAGCTGCGCTAAAGAATACAGATGCCTTTAGTGAGCAGGTGCAAGAAAAGATTGCACAAGCGCTTCCCAAGGAGGGGTCGCTTAAGTATGGCAATCTCAGCAAGCGAAACTCAGAGGCAAAACATGTTGTTGATAGAGCAGTTGTTGATGTTGTAAAAGTTGACCCAGAGCTGCAAAAGCTTAGCGAGAAGTATCAGGCTGCTGTTTTAGAGCATGCTCGCCTAAAGTCGCTTAGTGGAGTAAAGCGTGATGCTTACGTACTTGCTGCAGAAAGTGACCTTCACACTCGCATGGCAAATACACTTATCTCACGTACAAAGGGTGAAGTGCTCATGCCTGCAAAGAAGATGACCTTTACACCTGATGGGGATAGCCTAGTGATGCTTCCAAAAGAGCGCAAGCAGATTCAAGCGCTAAAAGAGGAGATTACCTCTTGCTTAAAGCCCAGCGAACAGCTTGCTGCTGGAAAAGGCTTTGGGGAAATAAGCAAATTAAGCCGCACACCTAAGCCAGAAGCAATTAGCACTTTAAAGAGACTGCCTTCGGTGAAAGCATCTTTTGCACGTGCGGCAGGCTTTAGGACATCCCTTGGTCAAGCGATTGCTGTAAACACTCATTTATTACAGAGGACTTTTCAACAAGCAGTCAATTCGGGTGCGAGGAAAGATGTAGGCGATGAGGCAGGGGACATTGTGCAAAGGACAAGCATCAAGACTTTAAGTAGAGCACTCCACTTAGTTCTTACGCGCACTCCTAAGTCTCTCCCGCCATTACAAACGTTAACTAACAACGTCGTTATGAAGGCGACAAAGAAGGGAATGTAAGATGAAGAAATTGAAATCATACAACAAGCCGCCCAATCCAATGCGGTCCTTTACAGTGTGCTTTGTACTGCTCGGAACTATTGCTGCAGGCAGTGTAGTTGTCATAAGCTACTTTGCACCGCATTGGATTGAGTGGACAAAAGAACAAATCGCAATACTAATGGGTTACATTTCCCTAGATATTGCGCTAACTAGTGAAGTAGTACTTTTTGCAGCTCTCGCTATTCTAGTCCTAGGGCTTGCGGTAAGCCTTACTTGCCAATATATGGATGGATTTCACAATGGGGTCTGGCTAGGAGAAAAGCCTTCAAGAAGCAAGCTGCATGGCTCAAGCAGACTACTTTCAAGACCTAGAGATCTTAAGCGAGCTTTCAAGGTTTGGAAAAAGGGCAAAAAGCCAAAGGTAGGTCTGGTAGTCGGCGGCATTGGAGCGAATAGAAGCAAACTTCTCTATGACGAAATAATTCACGCACTTGTACTGGGTGGTACAGGATCAGGTAAGACCACAAGCTGTCTTATCCCAACTATCGCACAACTTATTGAGTCAGAGACGTCTGGTATTGTTCTTGATCCAAAAGGTGAATGTTTTGCGGTAACCGGACAGAAAGCAATAGATACTGGATTTAAGACAGTGTGTATTGATTTTTCAAGTAGCAGAACTTCAGATGGGTGGAACCCGCTGCAACCTGCCCTTGATTGCGCACGTGAAGTTAATGGTAGAGAGAGGCAAGATTTAGCAAGTGAGATTCGCATCATTTCAAGCAATTTGATTCCTGAATCAAGTGCAAGTTCACCTATCTGGACACAAGCTGCTCGCATTCTCTTTTCTGGAATATGTGCCTTTGTAGTAGAGAGTGAAGATATTCCAAAGGACATGAAAAACCTCTCCACAGTTGCCGCTCTTGCAGCACTTTCAAAAGAGGACTTATGCGATATCGTCAAAAGGTTGTCTTTCAAGTCGCACGCAAAGCACATTTTGAAGCCATTGCTAGAAGCTCCTGATGAAACATACGGTGGTTTTCAGATGAATCTAAATACTGCACTCAGCATTTATGCTGATCCTAGTATTTCAGGAATGCTTGCACATTCAGGTATTTCTGTTGAGGACTTTCTTGAGGGGAAGTGCATGGTGTATGTTCGCTTTAACTCATCTGGCAAAGCCTATGATGCCCTTCTTGCAGCCTTTGTTAATCAAATGATAGATGGACTGAGGCGACTTGCTGAAAGTCGCTGCAATGGCACTCTTCCAGCACCTATATTTTTCATATTGGAAGAGTTTCCTCAGATGCCAAAAATCGACGACCTTGCAAAACATATTTCTGTAATTAGAAGCCAGGGGATGCATCTAGTTATTGCCGCACAAGATCGCTCACAGATTAAAGCGGTATATGGAAAAGATGCTCCAGCGATCCTTAACAATCTTGCCACGACACTGTTTTTGGCAGCATCAGACAAAGAAGAACCCAAGCATCTTGAAGAGACATTGGGCAGCTATACTGTTGAGCTGAAAACTCGGTCAAATACTCGAGGAGCAAACAACGGCTCAACAACTGAATCGGTAAGCTATCAGGAATCAAAATTGTTTCGTGCTGCAGACCTTGCAAAATGGGGCTATGAAATAGGACATCTTGTTGTAAAAAACGGACAGGCTTATGCATGTTCTTCACTGCCAGTATCTAAAACTTTTGTGGGAGATGCTTTAGGACTTGGGGGAGTAGAGGCAGATGCAGACAAGCAGGCAGAGATGAAGCCAAAGCGACCAATAATCAATCCAGAGCCTGCAAAAGCTTGGCGATGGAATGATAGTCAAAAAGATAAAGCTATTGGTGACATCGCACGAGCGCTAGAAACAATTGATGATCCTCGTTATATGTAGGCAATGTTTGCAAAGTAAACAATTAGCAAGTTGAGAAGAGCTAGAATGTATGCGCATTTTAGCTCTTTTTGTGAGCGTGTAAACATTGTGATTTTGTGCAGCATACGTACTTTGTGCTGCACAAACGGGTAGCAGGCTTGCCTGATAGCCCGAACAATGTATGCGGGTTTCTTATCCTGCTCTCACATTATATAAGATTCAAATTTGCTGAACGAATACTGCCTGATGACTGAGGTATAATGAACCGAGATATGGAGGCACAATGACCAAGACAAAAAATGGAGCTGTTTTTACTCAGCGATGGGTAGTTGAAATGATACTTGACTGCTGCGGGTATGATTCTGATCTTGACTTAGTTGATAAACTTGTAGTCGAGCCGTCATTTGGCCAAGGAGCCTTTTTATTCCCAATAGTTCAGAGACTATTAGAGTCCATGAAGAGGTATAGTAAATCTCCCGAATTGCTGAAAAGATCGCTACGCGCTTTTGAGATTAATGAAGCAGATGTTAGGTATTGTCGCTTGGGACTTCGTAAGCAGCTTGTGAATTTCGGCATTGATCGAGATTTAAGTGAAGAAATAATCGATAGTTGGCTCCTTGAAGAAGATTATCTAACAAATTGCCAATTGGGAACTGCTGATTTTGTTATTGGTAATCCCCCATACATTCGGGGAACTGCAATAGAAGGAGAGCGTCGCAAGACTTACATTAAGACGTGTAAAACAATGACGCCAGGAACTGACATATATATTGGCTTTATTGAAACAGCTCTCAAATCTCTTTCGGTAAACGGTGTGATGAGCTTTATATGCGCTGACAGGTGGATGCACAATGCTTACGGCAAGAAGTTAAGAAGGCTGATTGTTGATCAGTATGCTATGGAGCTTGTGCTGAAAATGCATGATGTGGACGCATTTGAAAATAGGGTTTCTGCCTATCCTGCTATAATCCAGATTCGCAATGCAGGACAATCGCAGGCGGTATTCGCGACGCTGTCAGAACAGTTTTCCTCTTCGTCATCCAGAAAGCTTCTCTCGTGGCTCCGCGAAGAAGGTTCCGAGACGTTGAATGATGAAATTATTCAAGCACACAAGCTAAATTACTGGTTTGACCATGAGTCTTCCTGGCCACTTACCTCCCCAGATCGCCTAGCTTTCTTGAATGAATTAGATATCAAATTTTCTCCATTACAGAACGATGATACGGGCACAAAAGTGGGTATCGGAGTTGCAACAGGAAAAGATGAGGTATTCATTTTGGATGACCCAAATCTTGTTGAGGGCGAGCTATTGATTCCCCTTGTCATGTCCAGGCAAACTAGAGAAGGGAAAATTTCTGAAAAGAATACTTGGCTACTTAATCCGTGGACTGATGATGGCTCTTTAATAGATTTAGAGAAATATCCAAGGGCGAAAAAATACCTTTCGTCTAAAGAGTCCTTGCTTCGTTCCCGATACATTGCAAAAAGGACAGCTTCAGAGCAATGGTATCGAACAATAGACAAAGTGCACTCAAGGTTAACTTCAACTCCTAAGCTTCTTATCCAGGATATGAAGTCAAGCATTCAGCCAGTTTATGACGAGGGAGGTTACTACCCTCATCATAACTTATATTGGATAATATCGGATAAGTGGGATCTTGAGGCTTTGGGTGGGCTATTGTTATCAAAGCCCGTTGAGATTGTTATCGATGCTTATGGCGTGAAGATGCGTGGTGGCACTTACAGACTGCAGGCTCAGTACCTTAGAAAAATTCGTCTTCCGAATCCAGACGATTTGGATTCGGAAACTATAGCAAAGCTCAAGCTTGCTTTTAGAACAAACAATAGAGAGTTGGCCAATGACGCTTCGCTGTCTGCGTATGGACTTGAAAGGACTCCTGCATGAATAGAATAGAAGAGGCTTTAGCCGACATAGTGAGCATTCGTCAGCAAGCGGCAAAGAAGCAGCGAGAGGTGGGAATGGCAGACACAGGCGCGCGGAGCGAAGTGACTGGAGGTGCTCATCTTGATGCTGTCACAAGAGTTATCTCTGAGGTGTTTATTTCGGCAGGTATTCCCCGTGAATGTATTTTTGACAAGAGATCGCAACTTGAACTTCCAGGATTTTTCCGCGCTGAGAAAAGATGGGACATTGTTATTGTTAATGACCGACGACTGATTGCTGCTGTTGAACTCAAGTCAATTTTTGGGTCATACGGGAACAATATTAATAATCGAGCTGAGGAAGCCATTGGCTCTGCAATCGACCTCGCAAAAGCAATTCGATCTGGCTTAGTTGGATCATCTTCGCCGTGGCTTGGGTATGTGTTTATTGTTAAGGATGACGAGACACTCTATCGAGAAACAAAATTTAGGCAGCCACATTTTCCTGTTGATGAAATTTTTCAGTCATCATCCTATCTTAAGAGATTTGAAATTTTGTGCAGCAGACTTGTTTCTGAAAGACTGTACAATAATGCTTGGTTTGTGTGCCTAAATGAAGAGACGGGTGAATATTCTGAGCCAAGTTCTGAAATGACTTGGAGCAAGTTTGAGGCTGCTATCAAAGGGCGTGTTGGGGAAGAGTTGGCCTAGATATATATCGCTATGCCTGTCAAAATCTCAACATGATTTGCCTGAATAAATTTTGCGCTACTGCCATTTTTAGATTCTAAATTGGAGGCTCTGCATGTTCGGCGGCTTGTTTTGCTATCATATGCATTTGCACTGGAGAGGTAGAGTCAATTTGATATTAGCTTCAATAGATATAGTCGCCCTATATTGTTAATGGCGGAACACTAAAGATTCAGGGGGTAGCGTCAGCTCCCCGATAGTACTGAATACTTAATGCATCAAATTGTTACGAAAAAATTCACCACCGATTCACCACCGAAATGCAAAATCATTAGAAAAGATCAGAGGATTTAAGCCTCTGACCTGTATGTTTTTGGTCGCGGGGGGCGGATTTGAACCACCGACCTTCGGGTTATGAGCCCGACGAGCTACCAGACTGCTCCACCCCGCAATTTTTGAGCGAGGTATAGTCTAGCATGCTCATGCAGCAGTGCGCAATCCCTTCAGGGATGCTTTCCATTACCAATGAGCAATATTGTCGCCAATTAGCGGGGCATACCTTACAATTACTTCATTATGCGTAAGCTTTCTATCATAAGACGTTTAAAGCATCGCTTGCTGGGTAAGCCACTTGATAGTGCGGGTATAGAAAGTACGAAACTTTCCTGGTTTTGGGGACTTCCTCAATTTGCGGGCAATGCTGTTTCTTCTGTAGCCTATGCCATCGAAGAAATTCTGCTAGTCCTAGTACCTGTGCTTGGTTTCGCTGCAGTACTACTTGCGCCCAATATAGCATTGCCTATTGTAATTCTTTTGGTAGTGCTCATTTTTTCCTATGCGCAAATCATCAAGCATTATCCCAGTGGTGCGGGGGCTTATCATGTTGCTTCTGATACGCTGGGCAAAAGACCCGCAATAACAGCTGCGTCAGCGCTGATTGTTGACTACATTCTTACCGTAGCAGTAAGTATTTCTGCAGCTACAGCTGCTTTTACTTCGGCGTTCCCCCAGTTTGCGCCTTACGGTGTGCTGATTGCAGTGGCAGGTGTATTTCTTGTGACCTTGCTTAACTTGCGTGGGTCACAGGAATCTTCGCGGATCTTTGGGGTTCCAACTTATATCTTTATTGTCCTAATGGGAACGTTAATCATCACGGGACTTTTTCAATTTGCAACAGGCACTTTGCAGCCATTGCCCTATGCCAGCACTTTGCCACAGATGGATCCTCTTATTCCGGCAGCAATGGTGTTCTTAGTGTTGCGTGCTTTTACAGCAGGCAGTATTGCACTGACAGGTATCGAGGCTGTCAATAATTCGATGGCTCAACTTCGTGAGCCGCGCCAAAAAAATGCCCAGATTGTTCTTTTTTCGCTGGCAGGGATTGTTTTCTTCCTTTTTGTAGGTGCTATAATCCTTGCTCGAATTCTTGAGGTCGTACCCATTATTGACCCTGCAACAGGGGTTCCGGCTCAAGGGTCACTTACGGTAATCGCACAAATGGGACAGGCAATTTTTGGAACAGGCTCGCTCCTCTTTTTTGCTCTACAAATAGCTACAACGCTTGTTCTTTTTGTTGCTGCGAACTCTGCTTATGGGGATCTGCCCAATTTGTTGGCAGCGCTTGCGCGGGATGGGTATGCTCCCCATCAGTTTGGGGAACGCGGGGCGAAGCTCACCCTTTCCAACGGAATCATTTTTCTAGGTTTTGCAGCAAGCGGATTAATCGTTGCGTTTAATGCAAGTGTGCATGCACTGATCCCCCTGTATGCTGTCGGGGTATTTCTGTCTTTCACCATTAGTCAGACGGGTATGTGTGTGCGGTGGTGGCGTGACAAAGAGCGCCACTGGAAAAAGCGCATGCTAATTAATGTTGTTGGTGCTGTTATGACAGGAATTGCACTGGCCATCATGTTTGTGGCGAAGTTTTCTCAGGGTGCCTGGATACTTGCCCTGCTAATTCCATTTTTTAGTTATGCCATGTACCGTGTTCATCGTCATTATAGTGAATTTCAGCAAAGTCTTGCCGTTACGCGGGGAGACTTTGATAAGCACATTCCCGTGCAGGTGACGCAGGGTATGCTTGATTGCTATATTCCTGTTAGTTCGATTACTCGTGCGACACTGAAAAACATTAACCTTGCTAATCAGATGACGCAAAACACGTGCCTACTGCATGTGTCCCGTGACCTTGACCAGGAAAAGCGCCTGATTCAGCAACATCAAGATCTAGATTTGCAAATCCCACTCATCATTTTGGACAGCCCCTATCGTGACCTGACAACACCCATTGTGAATTTCTTAGATGAGGAAGAGTCAAAGTTAGTCAGCGGACGCAGTATCGCCGTCATCACATCGCGCTTTACGTTTAACCATTATTACGACAACATTTTGCATAACCAGACGAGCTACTTCATCAGCCGTGCCCTGCGTGATTATAAAGATATCGTCGTTATTATGGTGCCTTTCCACTTGAACCTGCAAAAGATTCGTGACAGTTATATAAGCAAGGGCTCGTCGCCTCATAGAAAGAATCGTCTATCTAAGGCTCAAAAGGTACGGAAAGCGCGCCGCAAAGCAGCGAATCAGCAGGCTCTACATCAGCAGGCAGATGGTACACCGGCGGTTATAGTCCCACAAGACCCAGCAGCTACAGTCGATGCAGAGGCTGCAGACATACGGTATCGTAGAATCGGCTACACGGACGTAAGTGACACAAAAACTGAGGAGTAATCCCATTACTACAGCACATACGAATAAGGCACACATGAACAAAGCACATATAGATAAAGATACACAGCAGGCTGCACCGCCTGCTCGGTCCTCTGCCAAAGCATATGATTCGTTGTGGCCACGTATCGAACCACTACTTGCTCAGGTCGAACGTCCATCGCGTTATATTAATGGCGAATATGGTGCAGTGCAGCCTGTCCCAGAGCATCTTAGCGCGCAACTAAATATGGGGCTGTGTTACCCAGCAAGCTATGAGTTAGGTCAGTCTAATCAGGCCTTGCATATTCTGTATGATCAAGTTAATCAGCTTGAGGGGGTTAGGGCGCAACGCACCTTTTTGCCGGGCAAAGATTTAAGCATCCTGATGCGAGGCCAGCAGCCACAAATTCCCCTATTTACCCTGGAAGAATATGTTGCAGTAAAAGATCTTGATATCCTGGGGATTACCCTTCCCTATGAACTGATTTTCCCCGCAGTGCTAGAGATTCTTGATTTGAGCGGGCTGCCCTTACGTGCAGCCGACCGTGTAGAGGGTATGCCCCTTGTTATTGTAGGCGGCCCTGCTTCTTACAATCCGGAGCCCCTTGCACCCTTTGTGGATGCTGTTTTCCTAGGCGAAGCAGATGGGGGAGCATTGCACGATGTCCTTACTACGCTTCGCGATATGAAGAAACAGGAAAACCTCAATGGTCGTCAAAGACAACTAGAAGCTTTGGCACAAATCTCTGGGGTATACGTGCCAGCACTTTACGACGCAAGGAAACAGCAGGGACCTATAGTGCGCCGTGCCGCACAGGACTTTCACTCTGCAGATTTTACCCCAGTCTGTTTGCTGGTGCCCTATGCAGAGCCCATTCATGACCGCTTGACAGTAGAAGTCAGGCGCGGCTGTACACGCGGCTGTCGTTTCTGCCAGGCGGGTATCACCTATCGTCCTGTACGTGAACGCTCCGCAGATAGCATTGTCGCTGCAGCCATATCAGGTATAGAGCGCACAGGTTTTAACGAGGTATCTTTAACCTCGCTTTCAACTACTGACTATAGCCTGATTGAGGAAGTGCTCCAAAGGCTTAAGCGCCGCTTTGCAGGCAGAGGGGTCAGTGTAAGCATACCGTCTTTGCGTGTTGATAACTTCAGTATTGATCTAGCGCGTATATTGGCAGACAAGGGAACGGGTTCTTCAAAAAAGAGTAGTCTTACCTTTGCGCCAGAAGCAGGTTCACAAAGGTTGCGTGATGTCATCAATAAAGGCGTTGATGAGCAACAGCTACTTGATACGGTGGCCTATGCTTTCCAGAATGGCTGGCACCGCATGAAGCTGTACTTCATGATTGGACTGCCTACAGAGACTGATGAAGACGTTGCAGCTATTGGTGAGTTAGTCAATAAGGTGCTACATACCGCGCGCCAGTCTGCTGAGCCTAGTAAGCGTGGCGGAATACAGATATCAGTAAGCGTCTCTACGTTTGTGCCTAAGGCGCATACTCCCTTCCAGTGGGAGCATCAGCTACTTCCAGAGGAAACCTTAAGGCGCCAGAAAATCCTGCAGGATTCGATTCCGCGCAAGGGGATTAAGCTAAGCTGGCACGATGCAGAGGGCAGCTTCGTCGAAGGCCTTATTGCCCGTGGTGGAAGAGGTCTAGCCCCTCTTATCGAAGAGGTATGGAGTAGTTCACAGGGTAAAATTGCCTATGTTGACAACTTTGACTTCAGCTACTGGCAGATTGCTGCAGATAATCTAGGCATCAATCTTGAAAGCCTGATTAACGCAACTACCGACCCTGTTAAACCGCTACCCTGGGATCATCTGCAAACAGGAGTGAGTGTGGACTGGCTGCATGAAGAGGCTGCTGCAGCGCTAACAGGTCAGTTTACTCCAGATTGTGCCACAGATGCCTGTAGTAACTGTGATGCCTGCGACAATCTAGACGTTGACGTTCGTCTAGCTAGTCACTTGACCAGTGATCCTCAATTGGTTGCAGCTAAACGAAATTCGTCAGAGCAGATAGATAACAGAGAGAGTGATGTAGCATGACAAGCCCTACACTCTTTCGTTTGCGCATCGCTTATGCAAAGCAGGGACGGGGACGTTTTCTTGCGCACCTAGAAGTTCAGCGGGCACTGTCCCGTATGGTTAGGCGCAGTGGTCTGCCCTATGCTGTGTCACAGGGCTTTAACCCTCAGATGCGTCTGTCCACAGGTCCTGCCCTAAGCGTTGCCGTGTCTGGGGAACGTGAATACTGCGATTTGGTACTGACGTCTTATGTGAAGCCGGTGGATGCACTCTGCCAATTGCAGGAGGTTGAGGCAGGCTTTCTGCCCGTGCTTGATGTTGGCTATGTCGGCACAAAAGAGCCTTCACTTAACGCTTCAATCGTAGCGCAGGAACTCTGCGTTATAATAGAAAATGCGCCTGCGCTAGTAACAGAGCAGGCCTTGAAGGCGGGATTAACGGCGCTGCAAGCGCGCGACACGCTGGAAGTAGAGCACAAAGGAAAGACAAAAGTTTATGATTCGGCCACTCATGTCCCGAAAGGCATCACAGTGGTGACAAAGGGGTCAACAGTTCAGATGACGTTGATGCTGCGAATCTCCAACCAGGGCTCACTACGTCCTGATGCTTTACTTTCTCATCTGTTGCAAGCTGCAGGTCTACCTAGCCTAGAGGATGGAAAGATCGGTGAAGGCTTAGTTAGGACGGATCGCACAGCCTTGTTCTGCGAAGCTCTTGATGAAGAGGGCAATGAGGGCACGCTGCGCCTGCCACTTTAGTTAAGCTAGTACTCCTTGCTAAGCACTAGCTGCTTATTAAGGAGGGCCATTTAAAAGGAGCACAGGTACGTGGCAGCATCAATTACGCGCGAGATGCTCATCTCGCAGGATCACAGCGAAGTTCGCGTTGCAATATGCGAGAACAAGCAGCTTGTAGAGCTCTATATCGAGCGTGCTAAGCGCAGTGTTGTGGGCAACATTTACCTGGGTAAGATTACTGACGTTTTACCTGGTATGCAGGCAGCCTTTGTCGACATCGGACTTGAGAAAAATGCCTATCTTTATGTTGATGATCTGCGCATAGATGGTGCGCCCATTACGGGGAAGCGTCAAATCTCGAGCTATCTACAAGTTGGCCAGTCTGTCATGGTGCAAGTGGTTAAGGATGCCATGGGAACAAAGGGTGCCAGGGTGACGATGGAGCTTTCCATCCCTGGACGCTTTTTGGTGTCGATGCCCTTTTCTTCGCGCCGTGCTGTATCGAAAAAGATTAGTTCTCAGCACCGTGAGCATCTGCTCGAAATGATGAATGAGCATCTGCCTGAAGGTGTTGGCGCTATTGCACGTACTGCTGCAAAAGATGCGACCCCTGAGGATATTTTGTCTGACATTGAGTTTCTTACCCGCGTCTGGAATCGTGTAAAGCGGCAAAGTAATGAGGTCATTGCTCCTGATATTTTATATACGGAAATTGACCTTGCGATGCGCTGCGTGCGTGATATTTTTTCTGCAGAATACTCTAGCCTAACTATCGATAATAAACAGATTTACGATAAGGTCGTTGGCTTTATGAAGCGGTCTGCCCCAGAGCTTATAAAGCGCGTTAACCTGTATCGCAGCAAGGGGGATCAGCTTTTTAACCGCTACGGGATAGAGGATGCCATTGCGCTTTCCCTAAAACGTGAGGTGCCCTTGCCCAGTGGGGGCTCAATCGTAATTGATAAGACTGAGGCCTTGATTACAATTGATGTAAATACAGGTAGCTATATTGGTAGAAACACGCTAGAGGAAACACTGCTTAAAACAAACCTCGAGGCAGCAGGAGAGGCCATTCGTCAGTTGCGCCTGCGTGATCTGGGCGGCATTATCATTATCGACTTTATAGATATGGAGAAAAACGACAGCAAGGAAAGACTGCTTGAGGCTCTGCGCGAACTGCTGGCCCGTGACCGTACACGCACAAAACTTGTGGGACTAGACAGCTTGGGACTTGTAGAGATTACTCGGAAGAATACTTCAGATGGTCTGTTCCAATTGATCAGCGAGGTTTGCCCTCACTGTGAAGGTGAAGGACGTCGTCTGTCCCCCCTGACGCGTAAAATTGAGATTGACCGACGCTTACGCAATTACGTAACTCACAGCAAGCAGCAATCCTTCCTTTTTGCCCTAAATGAGGAAAGCCATGAAATAGTAACTGCAGCAGGGGTAAACCTGACAGCAGGTATAAAAGCAGACACGGGCAAAGAGGTCCGCCTGATCCCTGATCCTGCACTGGGACTGATAGATTTTGAATGTCTTATAGAGGGGCATACCCCTGGAACTGGGGGCAGCGAACAATTTACTCAGCGCATCCAGCAGGCCTCACCAGCGCGTTTCTTTGGAAAGCGGAACTAGGCTCGTGGAACACAGAGGAAAAGTGCTCGTTGTTGAAGACGACAGTCATATTAGTGACTTGCTTTGCGAATTGCTAAAGCAAAAGGGCCATAATCCCGTACCTGCTTATTCTGAAACAGAGGCTTTGCTAGCTTTGCAGCAGGGTGGTTTTGCTCTGATTTTGCTTGATCTAATGTTGCCAGGAAAAACAGGAGAGGAAGTTCTTGCGGAGATCCGCAGCACTTCGCATATCCCTGTGATTGTGTTGACGGCAAGAACCGACAAAGAAACTACAGTGCAGTTATTGCAATTAGGCGCAGATGATTACCTTGCGAAGCCTTTTGACAATAATGAGCTGCTAGCCAGAGTAGAAGTACAGATGCGCCGCTTAGAACTGGGGCAGTCTACTGTGCAATCTAAGCAGTCTACACAGTTCGAAGGTCAGACAACTGAACAGGAGCGCATCCTTCAGCACAAGGATATTGTTCTTAGTCTTGATGATTATGATGCCCTGATTAACGATCAAAAGGCTCAATTGTCAAAGCGAGAATTTGAGATTTTGCATCTATTGATGTCGCATCCTAAAAAGGTTTTTAGCAAGAACAACCTGTATGAGCGCGTTTGGGGTGAAGACTTTTTTGGTGATGATAACACCCTTAATGTGCATATCAGTAAGTTACGCGGAAAACTACAAGCTTTGTCCCCTGATGAAGAGTATATTCAGACTGTTTGGGGTATTGGCTTTAGGATGAAGGAGTAAATAAATCTATCCTTTAAGTCCATTCCTTAAGTTTGTTCTTGCTTTTAGCTGCGCCCAGCACAATAAAACTTAAGACTTTTTTAAGACTTTGCTTAGAGTTAATAAAGATTCTCCTGTCAGGATATATTTAAGTCAAAGCAAGCAGCTTACATGAGTAGTTCGCAGCAGCTCACTTAAGTAGCTTAAACAAGGTATTTAATGACAGGGAGAAAAGATGAAAGTATTAGAAACAAGGGGCTTAACAAAGATCTATGGTGGGGCAGCTGCCGTAGATAATGTAAGCCTGACTATTGAGAAGGGTGACATCTACGGCCTTATTGGTCAAAATGGTGCGGGGAAGACCACTTTTATGCGCATGGTTACTTCTTTAGCACATCCAGACAGCGGAGAGATTGAACTTTTCGGAAAAGCGGATGACGCGGGACTTCAGGCGGCGCGCAAAAGAATGGGATCTGTTATCGAACATCCTGCACTTTATCCTAATCTGACTGCAAAGCAAAACCTAGAATACTATCGCATTCAGCGCGGGATCCCCAATAAGGGCGCTGTTCAGCAGTCTCTAGAATTTGTTGGTCTGACCAATACGGGGAAGAAAAAGTTCAAGGATTTCTCAATGGGTATGAAGCAGCGTCTTGCCCTGGCACTGACCCTTATGAGCAAACCAGATTTCATCATCTTAGATGAACCCATCAACGGGCTTGATCCCATAGGGATTGTAGAGATTCGTGAGCTTATTAAGTCACTAAGCAATAGTGGGGTAACTATCTTGCTTTCAAGTCATATTCTGACAGAGCTTTCTCAAATCGCTACAAAGTACGCCTTTATTCATGACGGACGACTGGTCAAAAACCTTACCCATGCGCAACTGCAAGAGGAGTGCAAGCGCGCCTTATCGTTGAGTGTAGATGATGTTGCAAAGACTGCAGCACTACTTGAAACAAATCTGGGCATTACAGACTACAAGCAGGTTAGTGCTACTGAACTCCGGGTATATGAACTGCTTGATAAGGTTCCCGAAATAACTCACCTTCTTACTTCAGAGGGCATTCGAGTATCGGCAGCACATGAAGTAGGGGACAGTTTAGAAGATTACTACCAGAAGATAATTGGAGGTGCGCAATAATGTTGCGGATAATGCAGGCAGATTTATATAGATTTTTTCAGGGCAAGCTGCCCTATGTTACGGCAGCTGTTATCACATTATTTTCAGCAATGATGGTATTTGTTTTCCAGACAGCAATTAGTACGGTGAATGTATCGACAGAAGAGGATCCAATCCTGGGCATGGAAGTCATAAACGGGGCAGAAGCGGTATCTATGGCCTTTGGCGCCATGAACTTGATTATGTGGGTAGTGTTAGCTGTTGGGGCTATTATTTCAATGGCATTATTTGACAGTGGCACCATCAAGAACGAGATCGCAACAGGAATGGGTCGTATTCAGCTCTACCTTTCAAGACTGGCGGTGACTTCAGGCCTTACCGTCTTGTTCATGGCCTTCTTCTTAGCTGTGGTAGTGGTCTTTGGCATCATTGTTGGTGGCCTTGGGGACTGGACTGGGGACCTAGTTCTTGACGCCTTGCAGGTTTTTGCAACGCAGGCACTCTTTGCTGTAGGTTTCTGTAGCATCTGCACTTTTCTTGCGTTTACTCTGCGCCGTGAAGGTGCTGCCATATGGGTCTACATTGGCGTCAGTTTTGCGCCCGTGATCCTTGTGTCTCTTTTATCGTTGGCATGGCCAGACATTGCAGGATTCATTGCGCACTATGAGCTAGCTTCACTTATGGACCTTTTTGCGGAACACGGGGCATTGCTTACTAGTTTTGAATTCGTGCGTGGCCTGCTAGTTGGGCTAGCATATATTGCAGTACCCGCAGTTGCAGGTATCCTGCTATTTAAGCGAGCAGACATTAAGTAGGCAACATGTAGTATTCGCGATTTAGACGCCTATCGAAAAGGATAACGATGTAACATGCTTTATTTCATCATTGCGATTATGAGTACATTACTTCTAGGTCTCTGCGCGCGCCTTATCTTTCTGAAAAGAGAGATGAGGCGTTTGCGCAGGGACCTTACTGAAATCATGCACTTAGACACAAATATTCAACTGACAAGCAGATCATTTGATAAGGAATTACTTGCCTTTGTTGCGACCGTTAATGAGGTCCTAGAAAAAAGTAGATACAATCTTTTTGAAAAGCATCGAACAGAAGCAGCATTGAAACGCGCCATTACTAATATCTCTCATGATTTGCGTACACCCCTGACTTCAGCAAGGGGTTACTTGCAGTTGATTGAGTCTTCAGATCTTGACGCAGAGACAAAGGCTCAATATCTACAGGTCATACAGGGACGACTTGAAGCCCTTTCTGGTCTGATGGATAGTCTGTTTGAATTTGCACGTATTTCTGAGGGGAACATTGTGCTCAGCCTACAAAAGGTTGATATGACCAGTGTTGTTAGAGAAGTACTTTCAGAAGCCTATCCAAATTTTGAGAAAAGGGGCTTTGAGGCAGCCTTTACTATTCCAGATACCCCCATACTTTGCGTGACTGATGCGGAACTGATTACCCGTGTAGTCCAAAACCTTGTAAAGAATGTTTATGTGCACGGTAAATCTCATGTTCATGTTCGCCTTGATGACGAGGTACTTGAGATTGCGAATTGGGCTGATAGACTGGATAGTCTTGATGTCGATCAGATATTTGATCGTTTCTATACTTTCGATGCTTCAAGAAGCAATAAGGGAACAGGACTTGGACTTGCAATCGCTAAGGAGCTTACCCAGCAACTGGGAGGTCAGATTACCGCAAGCAAAGAGGATGACATGTTAGTAATGCGTGTATTCTTGCCAAAGTAGAGGCACGTCCGTGTATTTGCAGCAGAGGTTTGCGGTAAGACTTGCGACAGCAGAGCTAAGTACCTGTACAAGGTAAATGTGCTATACTGTGCAGTTGCTTTTACTAGCATTGAACTAGGAAGTTCTTACACAATAGAAAGCAGAAAAGGAAACGATAATGGCAGTACCCAAGAGGAAAAAAGGGCGCATTAAGACTAATCACCGTCGCGCCAATTGGAAAGATAGCGCAGAGAACACGCAGGAATGTCCGCAATGTCGTGAGGCGAAACTTCCTCATCGTATATGCGGTGTTTGCGGATACTATAAGGGCAAAGAAGTCGTCGAGACTGAAGCTTAGGTGAATTCCAAAGCACATCCTGTTACTATCGCTGTCGATGCACTCGGCGGCGATTTTGCACCTTCAGCGGTTGTTGATGGCGTCGCGCTGGCGTTGCAGCGTGACCTAAACTTGCGCATAGCACTCTGCGGACCAGCAGAGGTTGTTGAACCTTTTGCAGCAAGTCCTGCAGCTCACGGTCCTGGTGGATCCCGTGTTGATGCCTATGTCACTACAGAAGAGATTGCCATGGATGAGCTTGATCCGGCACGCGCTGTCCGCAGCAAAAAAGATGCGTCTATTGTAGTTGCGGCACGTCTAGTCAAAGAGGGCGCAGCTCAGGGTTTTATTTCTGCGGGATCTACGGCAGCCTGCCTAGCCGCAGGAACGCTTATCGTTGGACGTATTCGTGGAGTAGCCCGCCCAACACTTGCTGTTGTTTTACCGGGCAAAAAACCTGTAGTTCTTACTGACACAGGTGCTAACGCTGACTGTAAGCCAGAGTTACTGGTACAGTTTGCAGAGATGGGTCGTGCTTATGCACAAGCAACCCTGGGTCTAGATGATCCTAGCGTTGCGTTACTTAATATTGGGTCAGAAGAAGGCAAGGGTTCAGAACTGGCCAAGGCTACCCAAACCCTTATGAAAGAAAAGACGCGCAACTTTGTAGGAAATGTAGAAGGGCGCGATATTCTTGAAGGTGCAGCAGATGTCATTGTCACTGATGGATTTACGGGTAATGTAGTCTTGAAGACACTTGAGGGCTCGATGTTCTATCTACTGGGCAACCTTAAGAAGGCTCTTACCTCAACGCCTTTGAATAAGTTAGCCGCAATGGCCTTAAAGGGCTCTTTGAAAGAGCTAAAAAGTGAACTAGACCCTGATCAGTACGGCGCAGCGCCACTGCTTGGAGTAAAGGGACTTTGTCTTGTTGCGCATGGATCGTCTTCCCCAGAAGCAATGGCCAATGGCATTCTTGTGGGTGCAACTGCTGTTCGTAATGAACTTACCGAAAAAATCACAGTTGCTCTTGGGTCATAAGTACCTAATTCCCCTCTAATCTTTGTTACAATAAAACCGATAAATGCTCGTATCAAAGGGCTTGTTTGTGCAGTTTGCCGACCAGATTAATTAGTGGCTGATTGTTGCATGGGCACTGCGCAAGATGTGTATAGTTCAATTGAGCCCGCTACTATCTATTTGAGGAGAAAAATGGCACGTCGTTCACCTATGAATAATCGCTATCAAAAGGGCACTGAGCCTAAAGGGGTAACACGTAAATCTGCTGCAAGCGCAAAACCAAAACGCGCTATTGGGGAGCAAAATAGTTCATCTAAAACTGGTGGTAAGAAAGCTTCAGGCAAGAAGGGTGATGCTAAAAAGCGCAGCTCATTTTTACGCGAGATGCCCGACACCCCAGAATATAAGCAGCAACGTAAGATATGGTGGTACTGTCTAGGTGCCGCGTTTCTACTGTTGATACTGTCCCTATCCCTTGGCGCAGAGCAAGTGTATTCTCTTATTGGCTTAAGTGGAGATCAAGCTGCTCAAATCGGTTTGGGTATGACCTGGGCAGCAATGTTTATGGTAGGTTTTGCCTGGTACCTAGACTTCAAGAAAATTCGTCCTTTAGTGCGCGCCTTTGAGGCTGAAAAAGCTGGTGGCAAAGAAGGTAAGCAGGACAAGAAGTCTGACGATAAGAAACCCGAAGGTAAAAAGTCTGAGGGCAAGGGATTAAAGGATAAAGAGCCTAAAGCTGAAGACGCAAACGCAGATAAGAAGTCTAAGTCAAAGGACAAAGATGCAGGCAGCGATGAGGCTGAAGGTGAATCCGAAGACGAATCTGATGACGAAGATAAGTCCAAAGAAGACAAGCCAAAAAACAACAAAAAATCGAAGTCCAATGACAAAAAGTCAAAGGATGATAAAAATAAATCTAAAATGATCACGACTCACTAGCGGGGTGGATTCTAATGTTTGGTGGATTTCAATGGGGAATGTCCCCCATTATCGACGGGTTTAGAATATTTTTAATGCTCTTAGTTCTGCTGCCCTTGTTTGTCATGCTTGATTCGCTTAGACCGTGGCGTCATGAGGTAGAAAAGCACTTTGATGAGCCCAAAGAAGGGATGATGGGATATTTCTGGTTAGGCGGAATCCTATTTATTGCAGGACTTATGCCCTACATTCCCAGTGTCCTTGAGAGATTAGGTGTTTTCATTGGACCAGTTCCCGGGGCTATTTCAGGGCTAGGGCTCTTTTTCATGGTAGTTTTATTCTTTGCTTATGTGAAGCGAGTAATCTTTAATAAGACAATGAGGCGTTACCGTAAAGAAATGCGTAGGCAAAAACGCCTTGAGGCTGCTGGCAAGACAGTTACCGTGTCTGTGGTTGATAAAGTGGAAAGCGAAAAGGAGTAGAGAGTGACTGCACCCACCCCTGATCTAAGTAAGACAGATGCCCCTCAGTTAGCTGAAGAGTTGGGTCTTCGACCTGGCGAATACACGCACATATGCGAGCTGCTGGGACGTATCCCCACCATATGCGAGCTCTATATGTATTCGCTGATGTGGTCGGAACACTGCAGTTACAAGCACTCAAAGGTGCATCTGCGCAAGTTCCCGACAGAGGGCGAATATGTACTACAAGGACCTGGTGAAAATGCCGGCGTTATCAGCGTAGGAGACGGCTGGGCGCTGGCTTTTAAGATGGAAAGCCATAATCACCCCAGCGCGATTGAGCCCTATCACGGTGCTGCTACGGGCATTGGTGGCTGTATGCGCGATATCTTCACCATGGGTGCGCGTCCTATTGCAGCACTTAACAGCCTGCGCTTTGGTTCACTTGATCAACCGCGTCAGCGTTTTCTGGCAACAGAAGCCGCGCGTGGCTTCGCTGACTTTGCGAAGGGCATCGGTGTACCGACCCTGGGCGGAGAGATTCACTTCGACGACGCCTATAAGACGAACTGCCTGGTAAATGCCATGGGTATTGGACTGATGCGTGAAGAGCATCTAACCCGTGCACAGGCAAGTGGTACAGGCAATCTGCTTGTGCTGTTAGGTGCTAAAACAGGGCGTGATGGTATTGGGGGAGCAAGCATCCTAGCAAGTGCAGAGTTCAGCGAGGAGGGCGATCAGTCCGCTGATGCCTCTGGTGCACACGGTGCATCTAGTGCTTCCAGTACTGTAGACCTGACACAATCAGAAGTTGATGCTCCGACCATGGTCACGGGTGATCCTGAACTGGGACGTCGCCTAGCAGAAGCCTGTCTAGAACTATTGGAAAGCGGTCTGCTTGTAGGTTTAGGTGACCTGGGGGCAGCAGGACTAACCAGCTCTGGTTCAGAGATGGCAAGCCGCGCAGGAATGGGCATCACCATTGATGTGACAAAGGTTCCGACGCTCGAATCTGGTATGCGTCCCTTCGAGACCATGGTAAGCGAATCACAGGAACGTATGCTTGCCGTATGCGCACCTGACAGATTGGACGAAGTTTTTGCCGTATGCAAAAAATGGGATGTGCTATCTACGGTAATAGGCGAAGTAACTGACAGTGGCAATTTCACTGTTGTAGCCAGTATCCCTGGAACTGATGAGAAAACAGTCTATGCAAACATCCCTGCAAGGTCTCTTGCAGATGATGCACCTGAATATGACCCTCCTTACACAGAGCCTACCTATATCGCAGAGTTGCGTGGCACTGACCTTAGCGGGCTTAATCATCCGCAGACGCAGGATGAACTGAATGCATCCTTACTTAAGGTACTTGCAAGCAGCAACATCGCGTCCCGTGGCTGGATTGGTAAGCAGTGTGAACTCGATGACGATGAACCCGCAAAGGATAGTGTTGTTATTGCCCCTGGTGCAGATGCAGGACTCTTCCGTATTGGTATTCCAGGCAAACCAGAGACTATGACCAATCGGGGAATTGCTGCAAGCTGTGACTGTAATGGTCGTTACGTCTATTTGAATCCGCGTCGTGGTGCACAAATTGCTGTGGCAGAGGCTGCCCGTAACGTCAGTTGTGTTGGTGCAACACCCGCAGCGCTGACCGACTGCCTGAATTTTGGATCACCTGAAAAGCCAGAGATTTACTGGACGTTTGTAAATTCAATCGAAGGTATCAGCGAAAGCTGTGAAGTGCTTAATGTGCCTGTTGTTTCAGGAAATGTAAGCTTGTATAACGAATCTGATGGCAATCCTATTTATCCAACACCTGCAATTGGACTTGTGGGTATTATTGACGACCTAGATAAGCATTGCACCAGTGACTTCAAGACTGCAGGGGACACAATCATCCTAATAGGCGAGACACTGGATGAAATTGGGGGTAGTGAATATCTAAAGACTCAGTTTGATCTAGTTGCAGGGGACATCCCATCGCTTGACTTAGACCTTGAAGCCTGCACACAGAAAACCTTGCGCGAATTAATTGACGCAGGTCTTATTAAGTCTGCCCATGACTGTTCTGACGGAGGGCTTGCAGTTGCGTTGGTTGAAAGCGCTGTGCAGGGCGGGCTAGGTTTCGAGGTTGCGCTAGATGACACACTAAGTGCTGCAAGTTCACTTTTCAGTGAAAGCCAAAGCCGTGTTGTTGTAAGCAGTGCTACAGATAAGGTTGATGCTGTGCTTGATGCACTGCAGGCAGCTGATGTGTCCTTCAGCATCCTTGGTGACGTTGGCGGCGACCGTGTCATTATCAAAGATAAGATAGATCTTCCCCTGGCGAAGGTTAGCCAGATCTGGTCGGATTCCCTAGAGCAGGCACTTTTCGCAGAGGGCAGTGAAGTTGGCGATGGCGCAGATGGCAGCGCAGGCGACAGCATCCGCGATAATGCTAGTGCACTTAAAGGTGCATAAGTGAGCGGAGTAATAGGTGTCTTTTTAAGGCAGGACGCTGAACTGCCTAATGATGAGGCGGCCCGTCTGGCCTACTTTGGTCTTCATGCTTTGCAGCATCGCGGGCAAGAGGGCACAGGTATTGCTGTAGGTGATGGCAGAACAATAATAGAGGTCAAAGACTTAGGACTTGTCGCCCAGGTCTTTAAGGAGTCAGGACTGCGTGCGCTGACGGGTCATATTGCCCTAGGCCATGCAACCTATGCAGTATCACGTGGCAAGAACGATCTTCCGGAATGGGAGAGTGCCCAGCCCCATATGTTTTCTATAGGTAGTCAGCTAATTGCCCTAGGCTTTAATGGCAGCTTGATTAATTCCTCAGAGCTTCAGGACTATCTGCAAAACCACAAGATTCAGCTAGAGTCAGATACAGACGCGGAGGCTATTGCAGCCCTTGTAGGTAAATTTACCGAAGAAACCAGTCATATCCGCGAAGGCATTGCGCGCACCATGAATATGGCGCAAGGATCTTACGCGGCGGGCATCATTACGGAATCTGCCCTCTATGCCTTTCGTGACCCTTTGGGAATCTGTCCTCTATGCATAGGGGAGCTACCCGATAATCGTGGTTGGGTCATTGCCAGTGAGACCTGCGGACTTGATATTGTAGGCGCGCGTTATCTGCGTGATATTGAGCCTGGTGAGGTCGTCAAAATCAGCGAGCTGGGTGTAGAGACCCTTATCGCAAAACCAGCACCAAAACCAGCACTGTGCGTATTCGAGTATGTTTACTTTGCACGTCCTGACAGCGAGATGGCAGGCCTGTCCATGTATGAATCCAGAGTTCATTTGGGGCAAGAGCTAGCGACGGAGTCGCCCATTCAGGCAGATTATGTCATAGGCGTACCCGACAGTGGTATCCCCGGGGCTGTAGGCTTTGCAAAGGCAAGCGGTATTCCCTATGGTGAAGGGCTTACAAAAAACCGCTATGTGGGGCGTACTTTTATTGAGCCGACGCAGGCACTGCGCCAGCGAGGTATCAGGTTAAAGCTAAATCCTATGAAACATGCGGTACGTGGTAAGCGCCTTGTGGTAGTAGATGATTCGATTGTGCGCGGAAATACCAGTAAACAGCTGGTAGCTATGCTGCACGAGGCTGGTGCTAAAGAGGTCCATCTACGTATTACCTCGCCACGTGTAATATCCCCCTGCTTTTACGGAATTGATATGTCAACCAGCGACCAACTAATTGGTGCACGCCTAAATGTCGATGAGATCTGCCATCATGTCGGGGCAGATTCGCTAGCGTATCTATCGTTGGACGGAATGGTGCGTGCAACAGGAATCCCTGCAGACGAATTGTGCATGGCCTGCTTTAATGGAGTTTATCCTATAGATGTAGGCGAGATATATGTGGGTGAGTCCTGTGCAGACACAACAAACGAGAGATGAAACTAATAATAGCAAGGTGAAGCCTCATCTAGCAGCTGAAAGGTCCGATATGAGCAGTGAAGATACTACTCAAGCTAGTCAAAATAATACTTCAAGTAAAGAATCAATCAGTGGAGGATTGACCTATGCAGAGGTTGGTGTTGATACTGCAGAGGGTGCCCGTGCAGTTGATGCAATTCGTGCCAGCGTTCAGTCTACCTATCGTCCCGAAGTTATTGGTGATATAGGTGGTTTTGGAGGTCTCTTTTCTGCTGCAGCACTGAAGGACATGGATGATCCGGTATTGGTGTCAGGTGCTGATGGAGTGGGTACAAAGATTGAGTTGGCTCGTCAGCTAGGCATTTACGATACTGTTGGTGTCGACCTTGTGGCCATGTGTGTAAACGACGTACTGGTCACCGGCGCTGAACCCCTTTATTTCCTGGATTATATTGCTACGGGAAAAATAGAGAGTGCCCGTATGGAGCAGCTGGTAGAAGGTATTGCTGAGGGTTGTCGCCAGGCAGGGTGTTCACTCATTGGGGGAGAAATGGCAGAGCACCCCGGGGTCATGGCTGATGATGCCCTAGATATGTCAGGATTTTGCACTGCGGTAGTAGACAAGCCAAGGATTGTAGACGGCTCAGGTATTCAGCCAGCAGATCTGATTTTCGGACTGCCTTCAAGTGGCTTTCATTCCAACGGCTATTCTTTAATTCGTCGCGTTCTTAAGGAAAAAGACTGCAACCTTGATAATCCTTTTAGCGATGACAACGATGTGACTTTAGGGCAAGCTTTGCTTGAACCAACACGCATTTATGTCAAAACAATTCTTAGTTTACTGCGTAATGCTGTATCCATAAAGGGGATGGCTCATATTACAGGCGGTGGCATTACAGAAAACCTTGATCGTATTCTGCCTGATGGGACAGATGCGGTCTTGCGACTTGATTCCTGGGATATACCTGCTGCTATTGAGTATATTTGCGAACTGGCCAGCCTAGACCAGAGGGAAGCACTACGCACCTTCAACTGCGGGATAGGCTTTATGCTTGTAGTTAGTCCAAAGGATGTCCCGCATTTACGCCATGCCTTAGATGCAGCTGGTGAAAACTATTTTGAAGTGGGCACTATTGAAGCAGCGGAGGGGAAGGGACGCAGTGTTAGATACATCTAGCCCTGCAGGCGATTTGAAGGCTTTTGCTACATCTATTGAGCCTGCCAAAAACGTTCCTCGCGAAAAGCTGCAACTAGGGATACTCATCTCTGGTGGTGGTAGCAACTTGCAAGCGATTATAGACGCTATCGCTGCTGGCATTCTTGATGCAGAGGTAAGCGTTGTTATCTCGAACAAGTCAGATGCTTACGGCCTAGAGCGAGCAAAAGCTGCAGGGATTCCTGCCATCTGCCTTAACCCGAAAGAGTTCATAGACAAAACGGCTTTTGATAGCGCAATCCTGCAAGAACTGCAGAAGTACCCTGTCGATTGGGTTGTGATGGCGGGATATATGCGCTTAATAACAAGTACGATACTTGATGCCTATCCCAATAAGATATTGAATTTACATCCGTCATTGCTGCCCTCTTTTGCAGGAGCGTATGCCATACGCGATGCGCTGGCTGCAAACGTGCGCATCACAGGGGTTACCGTGCACATTGCAAACGAAGTCTTTGATGAGGGGCCCATAATCGCCCAGCGTGCAGTACCTGTATTACAAGACGACGACTATGACAGCCTTGCCCAGCGCATTCATGTAGCAGAGCACAAACTTTACCCTGAAGTACTACAACTTATTGCAGAAAATCGCCTTACCATCAAAAACGGTAAGGTGCGCATCTTAGCCCTGGAAGGATCCAAGTAGTGAGCACAACACCTGCAACCAACCCCACAATAAAGCGAGCCCTGGTATCAGTAACAGACAAAGAGGGCATTGTGGACTTTTGCCAAACACTTACTAATGATTTCGGTATTGAGGTTATTTCGACAGGGGGAACAGCAGCACTGCTGAGTAATGCGGGCATACCCGTGACACCAATAGAAGAAGTCACAGGACTTCCAGAAATGATGGATGGTCGTGTAAAAACACTACACCCAAAAGTACACGGGGCGTTACTGGCACGTCGTGACAATCCTCAACATGTGGAGGAAGCTAAGATACATGACATCGGTACTATCGACTTAGTAGTCGCAAACCTATATGCATTTGAAGCGGCTGTAGCAAGAGGGGACCTAAGTGAAGAGGACATAATCGAAAACATCGATATTGGTGGGCCTAGCATGTTGCGTAGTGCTGCAAAGAATTTTGCCAGTGTTACTGTGATTACTTGCCCAGATTCCTACAATGATTTCATCATAGAGCTTCGTGAAAATGCAGGATCAACTACACTGAAGACGCGTAAAGGGCTTGCCCAGAAAGTATTTGGGCTAACAGCCCATTATGACGCTGCAATAGCCCATTACTTAAGCGGAGACCTAAATGAGCAGACCTCATATGAGCAGGGTAAAGAAGAGTTGCAGATTGACCTGGAAAAAATCCAAGACCTTCGCTACGGAGAAAACCCTCATCAAATTGCTGGGTACTACCGTTTTAAGGGTGACATTTCTCATACCCTAGCAAATGCTACCCAGCTTCAGGGTAAGGCACTATCTTATAACAATATTCTAGATACTGACGCGGCATGGACTGCAGTGCGTGAGTTTGCTGATTCTAGCTGTGTCATCGTAAAGCACACCAATTCTTGTGGCGGGGCCAGCGATCCTGACATTGCAGTTGCTTATCAGAAGGCCTGGCAAGGTGATCCCATATCGGCTTTTGGGGGCATCATAGCCCTGAACCGACCTGTGACTAAAGCAGTAGTTGAAGCAATATTTGCAAATAAGCAGTTTGTAGAAGTGCTTATTGCCCCCAGCTTTGAAGCAGAGGCGCTAAGTCTACTTGCAACAAAACCAAATATGCGCGTGCTTGAAACAGGTGGAGTAAACCCCCCAGGGGGAAGACCAGCCCTGCGCAGCATAGAGGGCGGCGTACTTATTCAAGATGAGGATACTGCAACGGAAGGTTCTGGTTCTTTCACCGTTGCAGGCAAGGTTGCTGTAGATACAGACACTATGGCAGACCTCGTTTTTGCCTGGAAGGTGTGCAAGGGAATCAAGAGTAATGCAGTAGTTCTTGCAAAGGATATGCAGATGCACGGAATGGGGGCAGGGCAGCCCAACAGAGTGAGCTCTGCACGTCTTGCGGTAGAGCAAGCAGATCGCCAGTTTGGGGAAGCTGCGGGTTGCGTGGCAGCATCGGATGCCTTTATACCCTTTCCAGATACAGTAGAGGTTCTGGCAGCAGCAGGGGTGAAGGCGATAATCCAGCCTGGAGGATCTATGAGGGATGCAGAAGTCTTAGAAGTTGCAGAGGCAGCCGGAATTGCAATGATCTATACTAATAAACGTCATTTTCGCCATTAAGACAGTCCGTGTTAACTGGCGGCTGCGCCTAACCAAATCGAATATACGACTGAAATTTACCTAGTGTGCGCGTAGTCATCAAATTGTTACTAATTATGATACATTTCAAATAGGTTCATAAATATCCCACATATTTATGTGGACTTCTGGTTAATTATGAAATAATTGTTACAAAGACCCCCCCCCCCCCGTTCCTGGTAGCCTTCTAATCGCAGGCGCTCTGTGGTAAGGAACAAGGTGCTGAGGTGCGTGGGGTATTCTACCTAATTTGTGCGACTAAAAGTTGCTATTGCCTCAAAATTTCAGTTCTTAATCCGCGGAGTCACGTGAGGAAAACCAACCTTGAGAGTTTGAGGTAACAGTGACCGCATCAAGTAACGTTTCTAATAAATTCTCCAAGCTAAGACTTTTTGGCAGAAAGAGACTTGTCTCAATTGCCTTAGCAGCCCTTTTGCTGGCAGCACCTGTTCTTGCAACAGCAAGTCCAGCTGCCGAAGAATTTGCAGTTGTACAAAGCCAGCGCGATAACGTGACCATTAATACTTCAGAAGATGCAGAGCGTTTCTCTGAGGGCTTGCAAGGCAATTCGTTTGATCCGCACAGCTTAATTGAAGAGCTAACCAGCTCTCAAAGAGCATTGCTAGAACAGATGACTGAAGCGGCGACGAGTTCTGAAGAGTTTGCGGAATCTGTTGCCGCAGTGTCCTCAAGTGGTGTGGGTATTGCTCCTTTTAGTTTTTCCGTGGGAACAGAACAGCAGCTGCGTGATGCAATAGCTGCAAATGAACCTGTAATAGAGTTGACTGCCAGCTTCACCATGACAGGAGCATCGTTTTCAGTTCCTTCAGGTTTTGATATCGAGATTACTAGTGATGCAAATGGTCCTCACACTATAACGAGAACCCTTGGCGGTCGTCACTTCACTGTTCAGGGTAATCTTACTCTTTCTGACATCATCATAAGCGGTGATCATGAAAATGTTGCAGCTAACCACGGGGGCATAATAGTTTCTGGCTCTACGCCTGGGGGCAGGCTAACTTTAGATGATGGCGCTATTATCCAGGATAACAGGGCAGCCAGTGGCGGTGGGGTAGAGCTTCCTTCTTCGGCAGGTAACAACACCCTGATAATGAATGCAGGGTCTTACATCACCAACAATAGAGCTGCTTCTGAGGGTGGCGGAATAAGTATTCGTACGGGGCTTAATGCAACAGGAATAAATCCTCCCGTTACGATAAATCCTGGTGCCATAATTAGCTACAACCAGGCTGGAACGACCCCAGCAGCCGGCAATGGCGGCGGCGGCATATTCTCTAGTGCGTCCTCGCTTATCATGAACGGAGGGAGCATTATTAATAATACCTCCTTCCGTAGTGGCGGCGGTATTGTCTTTACTGGTCAGACAAATGGACCGGGAGGTCTGCACCAGCAGCACTTCACTATGAATGATGGACTTATTGATGGAAACGTTACTCATAGTCCTAGTGTAGGTGGTGGGGGTATATCCATTCGCACAGGCTCAGAATCTATCCAGGTTCACTATAACTTTCTAGGTGGCATCATTAGCAACAACAGAGATTATGTTGATAGTTGGCGTAATACCGGTGGTGGTATCGAAATAGGGGGAGCAAACGCTAGGGTAATAATAGCTAACACGATTACAGGTAACCGTGCAGTGAATGGTGATGGCGGCGGTATCTCAATTACAGGACCTGATGGTGGTAACAACAATGTTTACATCATGCCTGGTGCTGAGATTTCACATAACTTTGCGCACTTTGATGGTGGCGGTGTTTATATAACGCCAAGCAATAACCTAAGAAGTGATCTACAGGGCGTTAGCGCGAATTCACAAAACACACTCACCATGTACGGCGGAACTATCGCTAATAACTATACGCGTACGGGTAGATTTGGTGGTGGCGTATTCCTGGAGGCTCTTCGCTGGAACTTGCCTGCTAACATAGCTACGCCTGCAGGTCTACCAGCAGGCTTTCACTGGAATGGTGCCCACATGGATTTTCATGGTGGTGAGATTAAAGATAATGGCTTTGTGACTGACTCCAGCAGTGGTGAGATCACCGAAATGACCCGTGATGGTGGCGGTGTGTACGTAAGACACGCTTCCAGCTTTAATGCAACAGGACAATACCCTAGTTCAATTACAGGTAACAGAGTCACTGGTGACGGTGGCGGTGTCTTCACTGAAGCGTTCGAGTATGAGCCAGTTCTTGTAGAATGCCAGCATGTAAAGCTGGCAAATGGTCAGGTTGCTAATCCGAACCCTCGTATCTATGCTGATTGCGAAGAGTTCCCTTATCACAATCTTGCCATTAACGAAGAAGTAGTCTTTGCAAGCAACTTTGCAGGTGAGGGGGGCTTTCTTAATCCTGATAATCCAGAGGACACAGACATTGAGTTTCCTCTTAGCGGCCCTTCTGTTTTAGTTACTGCAGGACAGCTGCACAGTCTTAATAACTATGACATTAACTATAGAAGACCTCCACTGGCGATGCTGGTAAAAACACTGCATGTACCAGAAGGTACAACTATCCCTAGTGCCAGTTTTGACTTCAGCTTTACCCCCGTACAGGTTGATTTGGGTGGTAGCCCCGCCGTGAACTCAAGGCCCGTAGCAGATTTCAATACTTTACTAGCGCCAAATCCGCAAAATGTAGCACTGGATTTGTCTACTGCAACTACGGCAACACCTACCCCTGCAGGCACCGTTGCAGTTACGGGCACATTGAATCTAGTAGATCTTTTTGAGGGACTAGAGCCATTCCCGCTTCCTGCAGGAGTATTTGTCTGGAATGTCAGCGAAGTTGACGGAAGTTCTAACACGCTTCCGCCTTCGCAAATGACCTATGACCTTGATACGCACTTTCAAGTAAGGGTACATACAGATGACACTGGTCAAGTGTCTGAGGTGCAGGTGTTCGAGCTAAACGAAACTTCGGGCAACTTTGTTGTGGGAAGTGAAGTGGGAAGCTCCATCATGAACTTCCTAAATGAGTACAGTAGAAACTTTGTTGTCCCCACGGGGCTTGCAATTACTGGTGGGCCACTTGTTTATATTGCAATAGGAGCAATCCTCTTACTTTCAGTGTATTTCATAAGTAGACGACGCAAGATTGTCGAGAAATCTTCGGGTCAAACAAACACCGACCTTGTGGCAGCTGGAAACAGGGCTGCTTCTGGTGTAGCCAGCAAGGTATCTAAAGCGATTAGAGTGAGGATTAACCAATGGTAAGCAAGCTAGTTACTATTAAAGGCAAGATAGCCAGCCTAGGCAAAAAGAAGCTGATTGCGCTATCTTTAGCAGCAGTCATGTGCTCGCTACCTCTTTTCGCGTTAGCCAGTCCTGACGTGCGCGAAATGGTTGCAGAAGCACTGGGTATTTCTGCGGATGAATCGCTTGTAGCTACTAGCGACATAACTCCACTTTCAGGTGGATTTGATGCAGATGGATGGCCTTTGCCTGACCCTGCTGAATGGTCAGGGCTTAGAATCCCTGCAGAGTTTGACCAGGACGAAACCCCTTACGGTAGATTTAATGCTGTTACGGGTCAAGTGTTGGCCCCAGATGCTCCAGTGGCCTGGGATTTGGTAGCAGATTTTAGTGCAATCACGCCAGAGACTATAGCGATAGCAACAAACCAGCAAGCACAAGTGCAGGAACAAGCACAATTTAGGCTAGATCCTGTAACTCAAACTGCAGAATTGTATCGCCTGCCTATGACGGCACCGCGTACACTGGCCCAAGTAGCAGGCACGGTCACTATTCCTCCAACAGTAGACTTTGGTGGGGTTACTTACACGGTAGTAAGTATTGGCTCTAATGCAGTTGGTGTTGGGACTGAGGTAGAACGTACTGGTTGGCTCACCATCACTATTCCCAATACCGTTACTCATATTCAAGCAGAAGCATTCTTGCACTCTGCTACGACAAACTTCACTTTTATGCCACCTGTTACAGGTAACTTAGTGTATATCGGGGATCGCGCTTTCCAGTATTCGGGAAGTTCTTTTGGTGGCAGCATGAGGATGATGGTTCTCTCACCAGCGCGCGCTTTCCCTGACGGTCTTAGAGAAGTGGGTACAGGCGTTTACACAGGAAGAAATTACAATGCCGTTAACTTTAATATCACGATTCCGCAAAGCTTAGAGGTAGTTGGTGTTGAGAAATTTGTACCCCCTAATCCTGCAGCGTGGGACTTTGAGGTAGCCTTTTTTGGACCGCATTATGGTAGCGCGGGTCTTGGGAGCACTTCGCTCACCGTCACGATGCCAAATGTTATAGAGATTCCATCTGCGTGGACACAGGTTCCAGCAGGACTCTTTGGTATGCCGATGCTTAATGCGAATGGACTCAGCGGAAATTCAACAGGTATATACCTGCCCGATAGCATTACCCATATCCATTGCGGTGCATTTAGCAACATGTCTGTGGGTCTTGCGGCATCATCAGCAACAGTTTTTAACTGGCCGGATAACCTAGAGCACATTGGCTCACGTGCTTTTACTCGTTTTTCACCGAGGGGGCCAGCCGTTGCAGATTTCTTAGATTTTCCTAGCAGTCTTAGGGTAATAGGTAATGAAACTTTTCATAACATGAACTTTGGAAATGGGACTACTCCGCCTTCACCTAATCCTTATCTAGACTTGAGACCACTTGCAGACCTAGAACAATTAGGTACGGGTGCTTTTGGGACTCAAGGTGGCTCTTTCCACCTTCCAGGTTGGATGTGGCATGAAGATCGTACAGCTATTCCTAGTAATTGGACAGCTATTCCTGCAGATACTTTTATAAATATGCGTAATGCTAACAATGAAAATATAGTGCTGGATTTGTCAGGTACAAATATTAGATACATTGGGAATCGAGCCTTTAACTACACGAACATCACCATGAGCGTTCCTGCGTCCGCTGGTTTTGCTGGGTTTATTGCTTCGCCACATCTAGAGTGGATTGGAAACAATGCCTTCATGGATCAGAGAAATATGCAGTTTGCTTCTCTTGAGAACAGCAGCCTTATTCGCATAGGAAACAACGCGATGCGAGGATGGACAAGTGTAAGTGGCGATCTTATTTTGCCAGATGGTCTTGAGCAAATTGGTGCTCAGGCCTTCCAGGCTTCAACCTGGGATGGCACTTTGTACATACCGAGTTCTGTAATGTACTTTGGGCATGTGAGGGCGACGTGGAACAGTATTCCCTTTCCTTTGCACCGCTCTTGGCTCGTAACAAATTTCAGCGAAATACAGCACGGCAGATATGTGCGCCCCATGGTAGGCAATCTTCCTTCAGTAGACGATAGATTTACAGGTACCCCAGTTACAGATGGCTGGGAAGATACCTACAGCATCAGTACAACAGATCCTGTGCTTTATAAGTCTGCACGCTGGACAGATAATCACCTA